>Ga0099825_1000014_pt1 | contig 94521 bp, 46 predicted proteins | sample SiratroredBW_FD_76838 | JGI IMG/M metagenome (GOLD analysis project Ga0099825, IMG submission 76838) | Root nodule microbial communities of legume samples collected from California, USA - Siratro red BW | ecosystem: Host-associated > Plants > Roots > Nodule | place: USA: California | collected...
AAAGATGAGAGAGAAGGAGGGGGAAAGAGGGAGAAGGAGGGGGGGGGGGGGGGGGGGGGGGGGGGGGGGGGGGGGCGGTACCCAACCAAAACCCACTGGAAAACGTAAAATGTGGAAGCCTAAATCTATCTCTACAATGATCATAAGGAATACTAGGGGGAATTCCCTCCCACCAAATAAAATAATACCGTAGTTAGCCAAATTATCTGCACACCTATTGTCCTCTTATAGATATTAGAAAATCTGAAATTAATCCTTTTAGGCATTATTCCATCTGTTCCTTTATCTCTAAGGAATCATATTATCATGGATAAAAAATAGCATGACTGCCATAATTACAATATATATATTACTTATTTTCCCAAATTCCCATTCAAGTTGGAGAATATAGGTCATATGCCCCAAGCTTATGACATGCATAACATGTCCAAAGACCTCACTAAAACATTGTGAAAATATCCTTGAGTTGATAAAGCTATTGGTGTTGTCTTCAATGAGATTGTCTCTCTGATAGTGACATTTGACATTAGATAAGTTTTATAAAACTTAGACAACTCTCACCTAAGTCGATTTTGTATATGGTTGAATTTGGTCCCAAGACCAATTTCTAGGATAATGTCAAAGTCTATCCAAGATGCATTTGTTGGGCCAACTTGCACCTAGTTACGCTCTAGGTTGGAAGTCTTGGTGTGAGGGGAGTGTTGGAAGGCCACCTTATCAATACCAGAAATCAATTATCTACTGTGATCTCCTTTCTTAATAGGAGCTTTGGTGTACAACTGTGCCAGTGAAAGAAATTGGAGATCACTTTCTAAACCTGCTAATATTGGAAACAACTCAATTTGTGAACAGAAATTCAGAATGTGACAATAATAGCCTGAAAAAACAGCATCTGCTCCCAGGAGCTTCACTCACATTGAACCTCCTGATATTCCGCCACTGAAAATTGGAACACAAATATTCAATTAACTGTATACCATAGGAAGTAACGAGCTGATATCGGCCTTGATTTACTGTTTCCAATGGGAAAATGTCATCGAGATGCACAGAGGTAAAGTGCAACAGTGTCACGGGAGCAGAAGTTGGAGCCACAGGTGGATCTGATGCTTGGAATGGATTGGGATAGGAAGGAAGTCATGGCTCCGAATTGAAGAGAAGCTTTTATACCATGATAGAAATCATGAACCAGAGAGTAAGGAAATGTTAGAAAAAGAAAGGGCAATATATTCTGATAATTGTGATTAAATGAACTTACCTCAATAAGCAAGAGATTAGAATACTACTATTTTGGCATCTGAACTAGGTTTTTAACTTGTTTAAATACATAACATTAAACTCGCTCAACTTTGTAACAAAACTAATAACTGATGCCTAAAATTCGGAATCGTACCCTATTAGGTTGAATAGGTGGAAAATACGGATCGATTTGAATGCAAACTTCTGCTCACTTTTTGTTTGAATAAATTTATGAGATGAAAAATGTTGGAAATTCTATATTAACTATTGCTATAGTTAAAATGGTGTATATAAGTGGAGGCAATGCCTCATGGTTGAGTTTATCAGTTCATTCGATACCAGAATGTTCTAAGCTGTTATTGAAGTCTATTTAGTGGTATTTAGTGAGCTTTTCAGGTCATTGACACCGGAATGTTCAACCTTGACGAGAGGTAGGTAGGTGTAGTAAAAATCTCATATTAACTATGACCAAAATGGTGCATGTATGTATGGCATGTCTTATCTAGTGAGCTAACATGAGGTCTAGTTAGATGTAAACTCATTCTAAGGAAGCGATTTTTTCTTAAAACTTATTGAAAATCATTTTCATTCTCGTTCTCTATTTTCCTGCACCTCACTGCCCACCTAATTAACAAAGCACAGCTTAGAAATCAATATGGAACAAAAAGGTTTCCCTGTCATCCGTATTGGCTTTTTCTCTTTGTATAAATTGTGGTACTAATTTCTTGAATTGATAATAACAAGACAATTCAGCAAACAAGTCATTGCTTGGTGTCCAAATGCATAAACCCTCTCCCGAGAAATAAAATGAAATATTAAATGAAGAAATTACCCAGTGCCTGGATCATGATGACTGCCCATACTTATTTTTTCCCTTGTATGCATTCTTATCCTATTACAGAGAATCAAACACCTGGCTCATGATTAGAAGAGAGACGAAGCCATGGGTCTTCAGCAATGCGACTGTGACGTGCAAAACCCACAGCTTCAACATATCTTCTTTTGATCACAGGAAATAACTGAGACATTGATAGGTTCCTGTTGTTTTTACTCCTGACTTCATGCCTGCGCGTTGATATAGCTTCCACATTGATGACCTCAGGAGACATTAGTATATACAACTATACTTTTAAACTCTGTAATTATTTCATTCAAAATAATTGCTTCAAAATGTTATTTGAATGTAATTATTTGGAAGGAAACCCTTCCCTTCCTGATGTGTAAGTAAAGTGTCTTCCGTGCTTAGTGAGTGGTTTTCTTGAGATACAGGTAATCTAGAATTCTAGAACTGAACTAGTGCGTGTCACTGTAGCACCTGATCCTTGTGATGCATGTTTTAGTTGAGAATGATTAAATTGGTTGCGTTTTCTTTAACCACTCTGGTTGTAGGATATACTTATCTGACAGCAGATATTGGGGAGTGGATTCCCTGACTCTGACGGCAAAGATCACTGTTCAGCAAATGAATCTTCTAAATCATTTATCAGCTAAACTTTAAACTCTTATATGAATTCATGGTTTACCGTGTTATTTCTTTCTAAACCGAAACTCTCCTTGCACTTGCCTATCTATTTCTCATATTAACTAAATTTCGTAAAATACATATCAGCTTTTCAGTCAATGTAACACCAACATACCGGTAAAGAACATCCATCTACGAAATTTCGGTGAGCAGACAACAAAATGAAGTGTATTTTATGAAATACTGTGTTATGGTAAATGAATAAACCCACAATTTAATTACAAAAAATACAGAACATCGCAAAATTTTTACTTAAATTTAGCAATTGTTTTAACTCCCGTAGGGCCTACAATTTAATAAAATAACATTATTTTTTCCCACGTTGTCAAGTACGAGTATAACATGTACCGATGTCAATATATCTGGATTCCAGCATAAAATAGTTATTATGTTGGTGTAAAAGATGGTCTTAATGGTACTTGTAATATTTTAAGTAGGTAACTAATGAGTGGTTCCTTGATTATGGCTTTTGCATGATTAAAAAGGTCAATGTTCAGTGACCATGGTTTGAGCAATGCATGTTCGAGTCGAGTATGAATCCAAAGTGGTAGTCATCACGAAATACCTTAGCCCATCATATTTTAGTGTTGTCTCGAACCAAGACCAAAATCACGTAAAAGATGTAAGAGTTGTGTAAGATAGCTTCTCTATGGACGTAGAGAATCACGTCATAGATGTACGACTAAACATACTGTAACCAAACCACGTTGTAGAGGCCATACGTGCAAAATATGTTCTATAATTATAGCCTTTGAATCTGTCTCTTTCACCAGTTGGCTGATTCTTAAGGTGTTGCTTTTTCATACAGGCTTTTATTTTGATGGGACCTAAGGCTACTTGTGCTTCACCGAGAAAAAATGTCATAAATATCACCAGCAACCAGTGGCTATAATAGTTTACAAAAGGATATGCAATTCTCAGTCCTCGCTTTAAATGCAGAGGTTGCTAAATTCAACATACCTTATATAAAACAAACACTAAAAGGTATTGCTAATTCAATCTAACATAATTTGTTCATAAAAAATGCCATCCAGCCTCTGCTAGATTTCACAGTAGGAACGTACATTGTGTATAAAACAGCGGTTAAATCAAGACTAATATACAAAACCAACCTAGGATTTTTCTCCACGAATTTTGTTGTCCTCGAAAAACCAATTTTTCAGTCATGTTCGCGTTACAATAATTTTCAAGAGTAACATGAACTAATACACGATGCCATCACCCAAGGACCCAAAAATTACTTTGCATGGTTTCCCAGGCAGAATTCTAGTGGCAGAAAACAAAAACACCCTTCTCCGCAGCCACCATCCTTTTGGTCGGAGTAGTTCCAACAATTCTTTCCAGCTGAAACGTAATCCAAAACGGAAAGGAGTAATTATAACGAGATGCAAAAAAACAAAATATAGAAGGACTAGCAGAGTATGCGTGTGTCTGCGCGTTATTAACAAATACTGTAAAAGACTACAACCCAGCAGAAAACAAAAATACAGCACTTGCTCATGACAATTTTAACCTCCACCAGGAATTAGTCAATAACTGAGAAATAAGAAAAATAAATTTAGTCAATTAAGAGTAAAACCAATTACATCTCCATAATATCGAAAATTCTCTTTCCCTGTTGCAAAGGTGACATACAATAAAAGTCCATTGCTGTTACAGTCCATAGGCGTTATGTATGCGAGAAAGTATCCAGAAGGTATAATCAGTTACACAAGTTAACATAAATCTACAGTTTGTCAATGGAAGTTTTTTCATAAAGAACAGAGCTCTGGATAGAGAAAGTCCATTGAACGTTAGTGATGAAAAAGCCCATCTATTATCTATAGGCACACTCAAGTCAACAATGTAGCGGTAAGACAAATTAGGAAGAATAATATACAAGGCCATCAAATCCCCAATCTCTGCATTTACATCTCCCGTTATACTTTTCACTCAAGTGCATATAAACCCACACAAACCAAATTCTAGCAAGTAACAACAGAAAGGGGCAACAAAGAGAATAAAGTATTACCCGAAGCTTGTCAAGGCAGGAAAAAAGGACAGTGCAAGTCATGTTGTCAGACCCATTAAGCATATTCACAATCTGCAAAGCAAAAGGATGGCAATGACAGAAGAAGACTTAATAATCTACATTATGTTTTTCTGTTTCATTTGTAAGGACATAAGAATACCATCTTATGCAATTATATCAACAAAAGAAAAACTATTCTAAATAGCAGATTATTAGGATAAAAATATTTTCAATATATCCATAGTAATTAGGAAAAATATACTCAGAATCCTCCTATTCATTTCAACATATTTTTATTTCCTTTCTTTAGGTTTGATTATTACAAATAGATACAATGTGAGTGGAGTGATTGTTACCAATAAAATAACTCTTTATTTTCTTACATTATTCAAATGAAACCATGAACACCAAATTTGACGAAATGCATGTTATAGGAAGAATAATAAACTAAAGAGGCCTTGTTTGGTTGTGCTTTTTTAAGTCTGTTGATTGTCCCGGAGAACAAGTCCAAAACTTTTAGCCATAAATTTCTAGCTCTCCACCTTTTATGGACAGGATTATTTCCTTAGCTACCTTAGGAGGCTTTGCACGTTCGATTTTTCAGTTTTCCAAGGTTGACCATGAAATAGAGCTAGAATGTTCTTTTGAACTGATTTATTTTCTTAATTTCATTCATTTACATATTCGTAGCCACAACAGATTACTATTTCTTCAGTTTTATACCCTTTTCTTAGTGAATTCTTTTAGACAAAAAGAGGAAACGAGAAAGCTTACCTCAGGGTAAAATTCCTTCCTCTCTGGGAGTGAATAAATAATTAAATTCTGAACCCCTCGAATCTGTCATCAAGAAATAAACTAAATATTTAGTATCAATAAAAATATGAAAGCAGAAAATAGACCCCATAAGCGTAAAAACTTCGGTGATCTATGCTTACACAATTTCTTGTAATGGTCTATCATGTACACTGCAGTCTATAGTGTTTTTATTCATAATAAGGAATCTATCTTGGGTTACCGGGAATTTACACAATTTACACAAGTCACAGACTCCGCACAACCAAAAGAGCTAGTATGAACAGAGTCTATATTAATGGTCTATACTCTATAGTATACATAATCCCATGAATTCAACTGATTTTAATTGTTTATTATTCTAATTCTAAGTCAAACTCGAGAGTTTTCATAAACTAATGAAGCCTTGATAACGCAATACAAAAATAATATTCAAAAAATCATTGATGACATATATGCATAACGTAATACTCTTAATACAATAATAATTCACAATCATAAAGTTTGATAATACATTAGAACTAAATAAGATGAATCTACATAAATGAATAAATCATATATAAATTCATAAAAGCATTAATCCTTGATGTGACAATTCAAAAAGAAATTAATTTCTTCAAATAATTTTGGCCTAATAAAATACTGTCATGGTTTGATAAAAGCCGGACACAAATACATTCGATTTGAAATTCATTTATTTGTTTTCTGACTCAAGATATCAAGTGAGTTCACAACGAGTTTACTCATAACAATTAACTTGTCTCTCAGTCTAGGATTGCAAACTCGTTAAGAGTGTAAGAGTTAACTCAACAGTTGACAACAGTTTACTCATAACAATTAACTTGTCTCTCAGTCTAGGATTGCAAACTCGTTAAGAGTGTAAGAGTTAACTCAACAGTTGACAACATTTTTCTATTTCTATACTTCAAATTCAACGGTTAGTTAAAAATATAGTTTGATTCCTGAAAGATTGGCTGCTTTCAACCTTGACAGGGCATGTTCATAAAAGGTGGCCTCTTTCATCTCTCAAGACCAAATTGTACAGACAGTTTCCAGGAACAAAAACAGCACAAATTGTCAGTTTTGGGACTAAATTAGATATTTAACTCTTCAGCGTTTATGTTACTGCATGTCATTAACTTCACAAACGACCGCAGTAGCAGGTCCATTCATTTTTATTTTTTCACAAAACAGAACTGTTAAAAATAAACGGGCAAAAAATGACGGGAGAAAAGGAGAGGGAAAAATAAATTATTTCAATCCATGAAACCTTATATCTGTGGTAAAAATGAGATCTCTCAGTGTAAAGCATAACTTTCCTACTTCCTTCATAGAACCAAAGACGTGCACGAGAAATATCACTTTGGGTTGTATACCTAAATTAACAAAAAAAGAACAGCTATCAACACAAGAACTACTACGAACGTGGAAAAGAAAAAAGCTAATGCTGCATGATTAAATAATATTCAACTATAAAAGAAAGAACAGTAATGGCATAATAATGGAAATGGATCCTTACTCCCCAAGCAGACAAAAGGAGGCATTCTGTGACTTCAAGAAATTACGGAGCCGAATAAATTCAAAGTAAGAGTTGATAAATAACATCGTCCCTCCCTGCATCAAATATCACATAAAAGAAAACAAAAATGTTAGTGTATGAATTTAAATTATCTCATGCATAAAATCTAGAAAAAATGTGAAAGCTTAACTAAAAGTAACCTGATCTAAATCTTTTATTCTGGGGAAAACCTGCAGGACAAGAATGATTGATTGTTATTTAAATGATCCAATTGTCAAAAAATACATAATAACCAGCAACATAATAGTTAATACCACTTGGACCATCCTAAGGCATTTAAAGAAATTGAACAGAAAAATTTTAGTCACAACGAAGAAAAGGATATGCATCAAATATACAAGACTTCTACCAAGGTAAGCATTAGTAATTGACACAATTGCATCATTACTAAAGACAAATAAGCCATAGTAGTGGTAAGCAAGAATGATTAAACTACTTTTCATTCAACGAGAGATAATAAGCAATATTTCTCTAATGTCAATAATTACACAGACAAAATCAATTAAAAGTAAAACCATTTTTTTGCTATATTCTATTTATTTCTTTTTTATTATGTGACTTGTTTAGGTTTAAAGTCTGCCATACAGGCTTATTTGAGCAATGGTTTTCACACTTATAGGTTACAATGGTCACTTGAAATCTGGCTGGAGCCAAATTAGTCAAGAAAAAATATCAATGACATCAAATTCTCAGAGAATGGATAGTTAGCTCTTCAAAACCAATTCAACATAACAATATTTTCAAAATCACAACTCCAAAATGCATACCTTTTTAGTAAAATAATCAAAACGGGCATCATCAGCTTCTACTATTGAGTCTACATCAAATCGTTCATAAATCTACAGAGTTCAAAAAGTAGATGAAAAGTTAGCTCAATATTCGAGTGAGGCACAAACCTACAGTGATAAATCTGAATATAGATTGATGACACTACACAGAAAAAATGAATTACCTAACCACAATAATCAAGAAGAAATAGTAATGATGGAACGTTAGTATATTAAATCAACTAATCATGAAAAGAAGACCAATTAGTTTGTTTACAGTTCCTTGAAACAAGAGTATATTGGCACCCCACTTTTCAAATTATAGAACGTCCATGAAAATATGCTAATTATGCAAAGCACTGATATTACAGTCATTCCTCATGATTTACAGACGAAATAAACCATCCTAAAAAATATTAGTTATTTTGTATTTACGAACAGAAAGTATATCACAACAATAAAATGCGTATAGCAAGGAAGATAACATTATATTGCTGACTGGTTTTTCTTGTGTACTGTTTAGTAATACAAAAGAACGAATACTTTTCCTATATACTGTCTAGTAATAGAATCCCAGAAAAGAAGTGCAATAACATTGCCCATTAGACTATCAGAAGGACCCAATCCGTTTCCTTCCTATCTGAAACATCAGGCATCAACTAGACCTTAATTGCATCAAAATGGTATAGGACCAAAACGCAGAACATTTATTCAAGCAGCCAGCAATACTGAAAAAGATTACTTGTCTTATTTCGGGTAGCACTTTGTGTAAGACACCTTTATATTCACATATCAGTTTCACCTGCAGATATCAAATAAAAGTACTGATGACTATAATATTTAAAAGTTAAAAAGAAACATTATCTTTGGTGTTATTGCTTCGGGGAGGGAAGACACAAAGACACATGCATGCGCAGACTTTGATTATCGTTTTCATTTCACAAGGTATATCAACAATGCCCTCCATAAAATAAGTCTGAAAGATTGAGAACTTTTCAGTCATGCTGCATCTTTAAATAAAAGCCCTCCATGGTCGAAGGTTATCAAAACCAAATAGCAGTCCACCACCACACAAAAACAAAAGTTGACTATGCCATATGGCAGATCATGATGCCGCTGAAAAGCAAAAGTTTGTGTATGCGTATTGTGTTCAGACAAAAAAAAAGGATTTTTCATTCTTAATTCTCAAAAATTGATGACAGGAAGATAAAAGCATTGAGAATCAGGAAACGAAGACCGATCAAATTGAAATTAGAACTGAAAACGAAAATAAAATTGAAATAAATAAATAATGAAGGTTGGGATAGAAAAAGATGACAAAGGCACAAAATGTGACATAAAACTGTTCATAAACCGAAAACTAAGTGAAGAGGATACAGACCCCGATAAAAGCAAAATTGAAACAAGCGAGACTGAAATAAAATAAAACAATAAAGAATAGATGAAATATTGCTATTCACTAATCCCTATCCCATAATATTGCGTGCAGCTTCCTATTTCTAAATCCCTAAAATATTGTTATTTAAAAAAGGGGAAAAAATAAGATGAAATTCAATCGTGTAATATGGCCAACCTCTGCCACATTATCATATCGTTCATGCAGTTTCAACAGCAAAAAGTAAAATGCTGGAAAGAAAAAGCCATCAATGGCGAATTGCACTTCTACTAAAATCCAGTGCTATAATGTAATGGCAGGGTAACAGTGCAAAAACCTTGAACCTATGAAAAAGCTAGGCAGTGAAACCATATATGTCACATACCTTCCCTTCATAATTAACACATTGATGATTGAATGAAGCATTTATATCTGCAATAAGGAAATGCAGAGGTTATAATAGACTTGGCTAAACGTCCACATAAAAATGGATTGAATGGGCAAGTCATAACTCCGCAACGGATATACGAAGGTGAAATGTAGCATAATTTTAACAAATTCACAAAAGGAAAATTCAAAAACCAAAATTTCACCAATGTAATTGAAAACTGATTATTATCATGATTGTAATGTAAAATGTAAACATAAATAGACAAAATCATTCCTGCAAAAGGCGGGTGGATTAGCTTGTGAAACAAAAATAAAAACAATACTTTTTTTCTAGAAACTAACACCCCATTACTAAGCAGAATAAAAAAGGAAAAAAAGTTGCAAATGCATATGCTCAACAGACCTAGCTTCCTCTATAAAAGGTAAAGGCAAAAAGAATAATGCAAATTTGCTCTCAAAAGACATCGCTACAAGAAGCAAGGATCATTACCGGGATTTGAATAAAAACCCAGCACTATTGTTTGCCTGTAAAATCTGGCGTGTTCATCAAGATACCTAGGAAAATATACAGATATACGAATCTCAAAATTCCGTTGTAGAAAAATCAGAATTGTATATCTTACTTCTAATCCCCTTTACCTCTAATAACCAGACTTTAACATACAATTCATACAATGAATAAAAAATGAATGGAAGATAAGAGAGTACAATTGCAAATCAAAGAACAGACTTGTGCTTTATGTCTTTGACAAACACATCATCAGCTTAAAAATATATTCTTTTCCATTAAATATTCAATTGTATTCTTATAAATCAGTGCGATATATACTGCATTTTTGTATCTTAATGTTCATAAACGCTGTATTAACTCAATATACTGAAATTTGTTACTTTCATCAAAGATGAGGGCCTGTGTTCAACTCTTCCTCCATCTCACACGATGAAAACATATTGACAGATATATAACACCAAAACTCTAGCAATTGAAATGTAAAAATGATGGTACTGGACAGTTCCTAAGGAATCAAACTCGATGCCCCCTGAGATAACTTAAATTGGCAGAGCTATGAAACATAACTTTACCAATCACTACAATGGTTTTGGAGATAAATGTAAGATAGTTTTTACAAAAAAGATACCACAATGGCATGGTTGAAAATGGAAAACCTCCAATTCTCCATAAAAACACCACTATGACTTCAAGCAGACCCTTCACTATAATTTATTATATCAGCTTAATCTAAAGATAAATAGCTAATTACTTACGTGGTAATAATTTTTGCTATGTGCTAAATTAAGAAAATGAAAACAAGGGAAACAAAATTGTAGGTCAACACAATGTAGGAGCAAGAAAAAAAAACAAAACAACTTTAAGATAGGATAGTTACAATAGAATATACCAAGGTCTAATGCGCATTACATCTGTTCCAGGTTGCTTAGATGGTAAGCAATTCAAGTGTTCAATAACTGTATGCACATGAGACCAATTCTGGCAAGTTTTCAACATTAATGAGAAACAACATTCATATAGTAGTCAAAATAATGGGAAAATCAATTTGTCACAGTAATTAAAAGAAAGATCACTACAGACCTGCATTGATATCACATCTGCATGATCAATAATCAGAACCTGTTTAGAATAAATAATACTGTCAACTAGATATTTTATGCCCCACATGCAGGGTAACTACATATTGAGAGAGGTTTGCTATAATTAAATATGATCTAAAATTAACAGTTAGGGAACTTTACCTCTATGGATGAAAGAAAATCTACATCTTTTTCCTTATTACTCCCAACCTCCTCAATTTTCTAGAAAATTGAACAAACTAACGTTATAAAAAAACATTTATAAAAGTTTCAGCACACTTTCATAAGACTAAGGATTATTAATAAATAAAAACTATTTAAATTCATATTTTAGAAAAGGAACAAAATACGGAGAAAATTTTTAAAAATAAGCATGCATATTTTATGCTTAGAAAAGCAAAATTATAATAAGCACGTGTATTACAATGGTTATAACTTTTAAAATAAAGTTGAGTCTCTATACATGACAAAAATTTTGATTCTGATCCTTAGTTTAAAAAAACTACAACTTTTCTCTTAGATGAAAGATTTTGATGAATCAGCCCCTTGGCCTGAGTCATAACAGTTTCGGACTTTTATTCCTTGGGTTAGTTAATGTTTGGTCCTACATGGCATCATACCATCTCAGTAAAGACGTTAGAGAACACAGAAAAATCTAACAGTGTCAATGGTTGATAACTCTGACAAACAACCAGGGCTTCATCATAAATGTCTTTTTCCACGTAAGGACCAAAAATGTAGACTTATTTATATAGTGACTAAAATGAAAAACAAATGTGTTGGGTATATGGACCAAATTTTTTATTTAATTTGTAAGGACACTTCCACTTAATTATGCTATGGTATAGAAGCTTCCTATTTATTAAAAAATTTAAAACGGTATACGTATATGAACCAAATTTTTATGTCAACTTGTAAGGACACTTCCGCTTAATTATACTATGGCATAGAAGTTTCCTATTTATTAAAAAGAATTAAAACTGTCTGTATGCAAAGCACTATGAATCCTGGTAGTTTCCACAACACCCCATTCAAATAAGACAAAAGTATATTTCTGATGATTTTATACAAACTGGTGATGAGATCTACTGGTCTGTAATCATTAAGTCTCTTTTTTTCTAGGTGTCAGTAGTGTTGATAATAACCCAACTTTTTCCATTATTATAAGAATTAAAATGAAAAGGTTGCACTGTAACAATAAGGTTACCTGAGACTACTAGGACAGAAGTTATTTATTATTAGGGTCTCTGACCAGAAAAATAGAAACCAATTCACTGTGTATATAGGAAAATTCTGGGACTGTCCCCTGAGAAGATAATATCATATTCATATACAATGTTTTTACCAAACAACTCTGATACAAAATAATCCAAGTTTTATTTTATCTTTTCAAAAAATACAAAATAGATACTAACAAACAGCATTATAATGCCTAATACCTTTTACTTATACCAGAAGGCATACGAACTTGAAGGTTGGACACAAAAGCCCAAAACTGAATGAAGTTAATTCCCAACAAATAAAACCAATATAAGGAACTTGAATCAATCACAAATTTGTAAATTTAATCTAAAGGGAGCAAAAGAAATCTCTAGAGTCAAATATGAATTAAAGAAACTAAAATAAATGGAAATAAAAATGCTTACATTAACCAAGCATAGTGCTGAAGCAATAATAATGTCTGAAGTATGGAAATCACTGAACAACTTGATTGTCTTCCTGTGGAGAACAAAGGATAAAATTTAAATTAGAACTGAAATATCATATCATGTTGCATGTCACAACAAATACAATTTGAAACATCAGCTTCCCATGGGTTGAGGATACTATAGTAATATCGTGAATATACTGATCCATCCCTTTTTGTCTGAAGTAGTTATTTGAAAGTGACCATCACTACATAAAATTGTCTTTTTTAAAGAAATGTAAGAGGGAAAAATAGGGAGTGAGCAAATTGATCATGAGCCACAGAGTTGATTGTCCTATACCCACATGTTCGCTATGTCACTGAGACTCTCATTGATCAGAATTTGTATTATAGAATACAAGCTGCCTAGCATTAACAATTTATAGGTTTGCTTCTCGTTAGACTCTTGATACCATGTTGTAAGGATTAGTGACAAAGCAAGTCATAAGAGAGAAATTGAGAATGAATATAAAGAATTTCATTGATTGTGTACGCACAATTATTCTAATTTATAATGAAGAAATGATACAATGATAAGTAACAATATCAAAATCTAATAATAGAAAATATTTTCCTATTAAATCTTATCATATCTTCCTATTTAATGCAATCAAATTTCTAACATTTCCACTACAAAGTGAGAACCTATCTCATCTATCAAGTCCGTTCATGAAACACCAGATTTGATGTAATGTAATCAAAGACAATTTAGTATCTTGAATGTCTCCAAACTTTAGTTGTTAGAGGTTGCCAAAGTCATGTAGTCTTGTTTGTAGTTATAGCCCAATACCAAACTTCGATATTGGATCTAGCAACAATATTCTGCTTCTTGCAACAATATTCGTCCAATATGAAGACAATACCCAAAAGTGGATCCAAACCAATTGGCACTAGAATAACAAACGATTTTGGCATTGACTTAATCTTAATACAAAAGTCCATGTTCAGGTGCACTTCTTATGCACCAAAGAATACATTCAATAAACAATACTACACTATAAGAGTATAATTACCTAGTGAATTTTATGCCAATCATAAAGTCATCCTCATTATTTCCACCAAAAAGTATATCAAAGTCAGATGTTTTGGAAGACTTGTGAGGTTTAGCATTTTCAGACTCTTCACCATTTTCTATATCACCTTTATGTTCTTCACTTCCAAATTTAGTGAAAAAACGATCCTTATGTTCAACATTGACCTGAAAAAATAAAAACAAATATCACAAAAGGAACCAAAGGAATTATTTATTTTTCTCAAGGAAAATACAATATAGTAAGAGAGATAATATTAATAAGTAACACTAGCACCAATGAAACAAATAAAATTTTAGTTTAAAGTTACATGTACAAGCAATATTTTGGCCTACAAAGTAATAATGAAGGTTCAATGCAGACATCTATTGCTGATGTTAGAATTTTACTACCAATCCAATTTTACATGCATTAAAATCAATAATATGAATTGGAGTTATATCCATTATACAAACATTTGTTGACCTTCTCACATTATGAACTTCTCACTATATGAATCTTATCTTGAATTTCTACTTTCAAGCAGCAATTTTCTTTTAAACTGGTCTTGATTCAATTAAATGGTGTGTTCTTCCATGTTTTTCATTTCCTTTGTTAATTGTTCTTGTGTTGACTGTGAGACAGTAAACACCAAAAATGGGTTTCGTACCCATTCATGAGATTTGATACATGAGTTTCAATTATTCTTGGTTCCTCTTTCTGTTTCCTTCGATATGCACCCATTATAATCTCGTTTCTATTCACTTTTATGGTTCAATCTAAATTGTTGGATTGTTCTATATGCTCCATCGAATTGCCAAGAACAAAAGAAACAAGAAAATGAGTTTCATACCCATACATGTGATTTGATCCATGAGCTCTCTTAACTCTAAGCTCCTTTCGTGAATCTAATCATAATTCACCGAATATTATCATGTTTTATCTTCAAAAGTAAACTTTAAACTTAACCTCACAAAACGGACTTATAAAATAGTGAGGTTTTCACCCATTTATATACAATAATTTGGTCATATCTCTAGTCCATGTGAGATCTCCAACGCATCCTCACATGTCAAGAAATGCACACCTTGAGCGTAAGAATAAATATTTATGAGTAGTCCAATAGAGGCCTAATAACAGATAGCACGATAAGTCCAACAATCCTTCGATAAGATAGGCTTGAATATCATCTTAGAAGTGAACTTTAAGTTTAACTCAATCTCACAAAACCAATTTAAAAGATGTTGAGGTTTGTACCCACTTATATACTATAATTTGGTCACATCATTAGTGGATATGAGATCTCCGACATTTTTTATCATTTCTACAGTTTAATTAATTGATTCTGTCATTCAGGCAAATACGGATTTTTACCCATCCTTACGTTCATGTGTTCGTGCTAGATCATTATAAGACAAAATATGGAGAGAGATATAGTTTTCTATAGCTGAAACTCAATGTATTCATAGTTTGACAGATCCTATATTTCCTTAATACATACCTGGACTATATCAACAAGTAAAGACATCGCTAACTTTAATGCCATTATCCTATATAATAGTGTGTCATTTTAGTTCGCTCATTAACAAACATGTTATCCGAAAAAGGATCAATTCAAATGCTTGGCATGACTATACTTTTAAAAATACATTAGAAAGTGAGAACATCAACATACCTTGCAAGCTGAAGGTGTAAGATGTATAAGCCTCTTTACAACACGGTACATAATACTTGCCAATGGCAACAATATTAAAACCTATAGAAACAGAAAAGTATACATAGAATAAGCTTACCATTTCTTAAATAAGAGATTACTTTTATCAAAGGAATACTAAGTTTATCAATAACTACCACAAGAAACAGAAAGCATTTATACATTAAGATATGCTTAGCATTTCTTAAATAGAAGCTTACTTTTAACTTAAAGTTCATTTCAAAGGAATACTTAGTTTATCCATTAAACACGCAACAAAGAATGGAGGAAGGGGGAGTATTATCGAATCCACCATGAAATATGAATCTCAAGTAAACAAAAATATTAATTATAGGGTTAAATAAGTTTTTGATACCTCCAAAATTGACCCACATTTAAATTGGTACCTCTAAAAAATTTTCAATATTTTTATAAATTATACCAACATTTAATTAACATGAAAATTGGTCCTGACCCTAAATTTATTACTCTTCAATTAATTCGGTTGACATGTCACACTAGTCAGATATTCCTAGTCAGACACTGTCAAAATAAACACGTCAACATCATTAATTCAAGAGTAACAAAATAACTACTATGACCAAATTCACATATTTATTAAATATTACGGTATAAAATTCACTGGGAAAGAATTGGCAGTATCAATCATAATAAAAGAACAATTTTGGAGGCACCAAAAACTTATTTAACCCTTAACGATGTTAAAAAATAAAATATGTTTGTTTTCTACATGTCATATATTTCATGACAAAGAAGTAAGGACTACTTGAAAAAAATAAATTACAGAACGCTGATTAAAGAGTTGAAGAGGTAATGCTATTATAGTAAAAAAATATCCATCATGATAAAACAATTAATAATCCTTTACCTTAGGACGAGTAAAACCTTGATCTCGAAACTTATCACTTTCAGTATGCTCTTTAAGCTTGCTCAGTTTGGCATCATTTCTTTTCACAGAATCTCTAGTTCTGAAGACATGATTGAGCTGTGTATAAAAATCACTATATCAAAGACGCTCAGAAAGTCCATAACTTTATATAGAATGATACGGAAATATACACTTACAGAATGCATTATGTATGCATCCATAATGCTTGCATCTTCGAGGCCTTTGAGATAGAAAGGCCTCTTGTTACAGTAAAGTATATCCCGGTAGCTGCTGCCTGAAACCAAATCAACATGAAGTCAATGCCAATAAAATGATAAAAAATGGAAGAGTCATTTGTTTCTTCTTTGTTTAGCATTTTGCTAATTTCCCTCTACAACCAACAATGTAATCCCCCGTCAGACCAAATTTTCCATACAAAATAGAAGAAATAGTAAATTTTCTGAATATCAGAATGTGCAACATATTGTAATTGATCACTGTGATTCACAATCAACTTACAAAGGGAGAAAAACATCCTCTGTTTAGGTGAACTGATATCTTTGCCCCCTGATGTCTTGTAGACATCCATCCAATGTTCAGACAACGTTGCCTTGAGACCATGACAAGAATTGATATCCAAATCCTAAACAAGAAAGCAAGAGTTAATAATGTAATAAGTACATGAGGCACAAAATGAAGGATGAGCATATCTATTATTAGCCAAAAGATTATGAATGTGTGCATGTGAGTGGCTTTAACATAATACAGAATTACAACAAAGACGAGGTATGTGCCGGAGCCATCCATTCCTTCATGGCTAGAGATTGGCAAATGGCTATGAAAATGTGCTAAATTTTGCATTTTCGCAGAGGTTGGAAGACATGAAATCTTCGATGTACCAAAAGAATATTTTAATATGACATACCTCCATAATGTTCTCTCCAGTTCCTATCCACTTGCAATTTTTCATACCAATAGCTGGAGTCTCCCAGCTAAATTTCACGTTACTTTTGTTGTCAATTTCTTCTTTTGATAAACTATGCCGCAAATGTAAATCAAAAGAGCTGCAAAAACAAAAATGTCAGATTGAAGGATGGCTAATCTAGAATGAAAATTTAAAATATATAAAATTGATGTATAACAATCCAGTGACACAAAAATACTGCCAAGTAACTAGTCAGTAATAACCAGATTCATTGCGAAAAATCACGGCATGGAACAAAGGTCAAAACTATAAAAGCACAATTAAAAAAATATTTAACACGGAAGGCAGCTATAAAAAATATAAACAGAGATTGAAGAATTTTGATGCATCTAATGGCCACTTACGAGCCCTTTCCTCTATATATACCCACATTTTCTGAGGATACCTGATCCTTACCACACCCTAGTTTTAGCTTTTTCTCTCTTCTCTCTAATGAAATTTATTCTTCTATCCCGAAGAGAAAAAAAATTAAAAGATAAACAACGTTAAGAAACCTCAAATGCATTGAATCTTCAGAAGCTGTTTGACCATTAATTCTAATATCTTCTTCATCTGAATGAAACCCAACATCTTCGACATCAGAACCTTCTTCTAATTCAGGATCTTGCCTCAAACTTTCCACAACTTTGCTTCTAGTAGACTCATTGTCAAACCCTTAGAAAATAAAGAGAAACAACACATCAATTAGATAATTAACAATTATATAATTATCTCATGTCAAAAACAAATAATCAGTTAGAGTGGCAGAAATCAGAAACATATAACTACATTTATATAACAATGCCTTTACAAAAGGATTTTGTTAGGTAAACCTTTGCACTCTTATCAAAGCTTCTTGCCTTCCACGTAAATATGTGATACTTTTATTTGGATGTGATAAAAATAAGTGAGTGATGATGTATATATATATATATGAAAAGAGAGGAGTACAATACAAGTAAAGTTATATCCTATAACATGCAAACCTTAGGCTAGGTACATACACCCAAAAACCAACTTTATGAAAGCTGTACAATACGATAACAACTTTTTTTAATGCAAGAATATCCCAAAAAACATATTTGATAGCCTTTGCACAGAGTTTTCTAAACCAGGAGAGACATTATGAACAAAACAAGTACATCCAAACACTTTAGGAGAGGCATTAAATAAAAGGCCATTTGGAAAATAACAGAGACGGAAATTTCATTTAAAAGATAGGAAGAAGGCATATTATTTATTAAAGAACAGGCAGTGAGAATAGCATCTCCCCAATGATCTATAGGAACATTTTGTATTCAACATTAGAGAGTATGCAATTTCAATTAGATGTCTATTCTTGCAGTGTCATTTTGTTGTGGTGTATGGGGACAAGTGGATTGATGTAAAATACACTGAGGATAAGCAAGAAGAAGATTCAACAGAAAAATATTCTTTAGGATTGTCACATCAAAAGATTTTAATAAATTTTCCAAATTGATTCTAAATCTCATTAAAGGACATGAATATGGATAAAAGCTCATATTTGTCTTTCATTAAATAAACCAGAGCATAATGGTAGAATTCATCAATAAAGGTTACAAAATATCTAAAGTCAAAAGATGTGACACGGCTAGGTTCCCAAATATCTTAATGAAGGGTAGAGAAATTTGAGTGCCATCATTCTTCACTTTGTTTTGGAAATGATGACCTAAAATGTTTCCCTAATAGACATGATTCACATTCTAACACTTGAAGTTACTTAAGACAAGGAGCTATTATCCTCAACTTGGCTAGACTTGGGTGACCTAAATGATCATGTAAAACTCTTGGAGTTGAGGTAGCAAAAAAGGACACAAGCGGGCTCGTTTACATTTATAATAAAGTCCTTACGATTGATGTCTTTGGCCAATCAGACAACCAATACCATGTTCCTATATGATAAAAGAATTAGCATCAAAGGTTACAAAACAATTTAAAGAGGGAATTAGTTGGCCAAGAGAGACTTAATTATAAGGATAGTATGGAATGTACAAGAAAAAATCAAGATTTAAAGAGGGAGATAAAGCAACTTGACAAATTCCTTGAGATGCAAATTTGGATCCATTGCCTACAATAACAAAGTGGTAAGCTTTTGGAAAAGGGATAACTGAGAATGAACATTTAGTACCATAAACATCATCAGAGGCACCGAGTCAAGTATTCATAGACCTTGATCTATCCACAAATGAAAAAATACTTGTTGAAATACTTGGCTCTGAAGAAGATTGACCTTGATTGTTGAATTTTTCAGATTTAAGCCTCAAATAGATTTTGTACTTCTCATCAAAAAGTCCTTTTTCAAATTTAGAAACATGGGCTACCTTGTTTGGAAAACCAAGCAAGGTGTAGCAATTTTCTTCGTTATGACTCATTCCTTTGTAGTGAGCATTGAGGAAGTCCACTCTAGCCACCCCGTACTCCTCTTTTGCTACGACCTCCTCTTTCTCATGGTGCTACCATTAAGGATGTTTCAATAACTTCAGCTGAATTTTCATCTTTTAACGAAGTAGGCATCCAAAGAACTCTAGTAACTAAACTATTCATTGAAGGAAATAGATCAAAGCTAAAATTGATCATGTACATGATCAAAATGTGAGTACAGACTTCTAAGAATTAGGATTATGTATAACTTATCTAGTTTTTTGTGATATGATATCCTCCAATGAATCAACCACAAGAGATTTCATTAGTTCTTCTACTAAAACCAAAGTCTTTGCTTTATGTGAGATCATATCATGATTGGCATGAGTGAGAGAGGCTACTATTTGAGTCGCATCAAAGAGATGTTGAATGGCATTAGCAAAAATGTCTTGTTTTCTTTTACAAAGAAGGACATGTCTTATAAAAATTGAGTATCTCTAAGTCATTATGTTCAACATACTGTCATAAAATACCATATAATTTGAAGTCCAGTTTCTGCCACTAAGATTTACCTTTGGCCGGAACTCAGTGACTTCCTTTTCTAAATGATCATGGTAATTTGACCAAAGAATCATAACTCTATGGAGGCAGACCAAGATAAGTACTTCTTCTAGTTAAGTTTTATTGTGGTAATAGTAGCAGTAGCAGAAACAGATGGAACAAAATTTGTAGAAGTCATTCCAGAGACAAAGCCACAACCAGATTTGAGGAGAGAGGGGAAAACCCTAAGTCATAAGGAGAGAGGCTTGACCAGCAATTTTGGTCACATGACCATCAAGATTGAGTTGTGTTCCTCGAGGCACACCAAACCCTTACTTCATCTAAAGAAATGACAACGGCAACAAAAGGCGACTGCCGGACAAAGTGGTTAGTGGTGGTCTAGCGACAGACTCTACCACCGACTTGAATTTGGATATGATAAAAAATCAATAAGCCTCTTGCTCAGCTGACGTATATATATGAAAGAAAGAGTACAATACAAGGAAAAGTTATATCCTATAACACTCAATCCATAGGCTATGTACATACACCGAAAAAGCAACTTTATTAAAGTTGTATAACAATCATGTTTTAATCAAATTATCACAATAAGTTTAATCTAACCTTCTCCTTCATCATGATCATCCTCTAGCATGCTATGAGGTTCATGGATGTCTGCAACTTTCCTTTTTTCCTCCTTGCTACCTCCTTTCCTTTTTTTCTTGCCTTTATCTTCTTCCCTTTTCCTGAAAAGGGTCCAGAAAGCGAAACAATTTTTTTACTTTTAGCAACTCAAGACAAAACAAAACAATGTTCCATACAAGCCCGATATAAGTTTATAACATTGAATCATTTAATCAAAGGAGTGTATAATCAACGATTAGTGTAACTCAAAGTTGACAAACACATTGTTATTAGCATAAATTTAATTTATTGGCTAAATTGCAATTCCGGTCTATGTTTGATTACTGATTTGCAATTTCTGTTTTTCTGTACGATTTTAGTCCCTGGTTTTGAAAAATCTGCAATTTTGGACTAATACTCAACTTGGCATACGTTTATTTCTTTCATATTTTAACTAATTATATTATTTTCTAATGGAACCTTAAATATATCTGTTTAGTTTTAAGTTCAATTGAACCAAAATAGAAGAAATAAATCAATACAAAATTGAAAATTAGACCAACTTTGGAGATTTTCTAAATTGGGAAACTAAAATCGCTGAAAAAATTAGAGGGGCCAAAATCATGGATAAGGAACTAAAAGGGGGCCAAGATTGCAACTTAGCACCTTATTAAAAATAAATAAATAAAAATAAAAAATAAATAACAGCTTAAGGAAAGACATGATTAAGAACCAGCCAGAAAATCGCAGCATGAACTAGGAATTTTTAATTTGACTTTCGTTGTTAAGGTGCAATGTGATGAAAGTAAACAACAGTTTTATTTCACAATGAACATACAATCAAGAGAGCTTTCACATAATAAGAGCAGTTTGGTAAAAGATTATTTCAATAAATCCTAAATCAAGCAAGTGCCAAGCTCGAATAACAAATAGACCGCTAAGAGTGTGATGAAAGAGAGCTCAAATTAAAACAAACAAGCCATAGTTAGTGTCAAATTACCTTTTCAATTTAGAAGCGGCTCGTGGCGTCTTCATACCCTTCGAGCTTTTCATTTAGATGATTTCCCTGCACCGAGTTAGTGTCAGTAAGCAAAACAAAGTAGGGACATAACTTTATGGTAGAGAATAGAGATACAACAACAGAGCAAAAATCACTTTCGCATTGAAATCTCAAAACCATGCTATTGAACGAGAATTAGGTTCGGGAAAATCGAACAAGACCGGGAAGATGATTTTGAAAGTGAAATGAAGCATATATGCAACGCTCCAAAACGTATGAGTTATAACTTACAACATATGCGTGCCTGTAAACGGGGAAGAAGAAGTCACCAACAACGGCGTTGGCCTGCTACTCCGGCGAACGGCGAAGCCACGTTAGGGTTCTGCGGCGGCGAAAGAGGTTCTCCCGTTTGCAATCTTTGAAGTTCGAAAATCAGGCTCCACAACACTCACCCCTTAAGGTTATGTTTGGATGGTGAACGTTTTGGCGGAAGAGAGAAATATGCCTTACAAGAAAGTGTATATATAAAAACTAAGACAAGATTAACCCTAAAATAATTTTAGGTTGTTATGGTTATAATAATTCTTTTTATCCTTTAAAATTAAAAAAAATGTTTTGATCATACATTTATAACATTTTTTATAGTTATTATTTACTGGTGTGTCAACCCACAGATTGTCAAATTTATACTTTTTATTATTACGATGATTTTAATTTTAATATATTTCTTAATTCATTTCAAAATTTATGTAAATATTTATTTTATGCGTATATAACTTTAAATATGAATATAAATTTAAATCATTTATATTCACATATATCTTGTCTCGTTTTGATTCATAAAAATGTGTGTTTTAAAAATATTACTTTTACAAATATATTTTGATTTGTATATAACTTTGATTTATACATTAATGACACATAAATGTTAAAATATTTTAAATTAAGTTTCCTACTTGTTAGTTTTTTCTTTAAAACGATTCTACATGCATTTTACATCTGAATAATTTTTTTACATAAATAATTATTAAATATATTTAATTTCATTTCCGATTACAATAATTTTTTCCTGAAAAAATTAATACGTGTTCTCAATAGAAAAAACAGTTATTGTAAACGAAGATATATATAAATACTTACTTTCAAAGAAATATATAGTGCACAAATGTGGTGACATTGATTTTTTTAAAAATATTTTGGAGGAATTTTTTTTTCTGTGATATCAGATATTACATGTTGTTTATGTCAAATATCTAATTACATTCTGTATAAATTTGATTTATAAATATTAATTTTATGTTACTACTTATAGGAATAAAATATTATATCAACTTTTGTGTGCGCTTATAATTGAGAATGAAAAACAAAATTTACAGTAGATAATAAATTATTGTTGATATAGTTATTTAAATTATGTAATTTGATTTCGTTAAAAGACTATTGATTATAATTAAGTGGAGATTTGCCTATAATTTTCATAACAAAATAATTTTAATAAGTCTACATAGTTTATAGTATCAATAAACAAGTAAATTGTCTACAATTATTCATATTTAAAAGTGACATTGATTTAAAAAATTGTGGAATTATTATAGTTAGTAAAATATGTCATTTTTTTAACTTGTGATTTATTTGATTTCTTAACGTAGTATATTATTTTTAGACTTAGAATAATTTTATTAATTTCTACAATTGTCGAATTGGCAAAGAAGTGTAAAAAAACAAAAGTACAAAAGTCCTTAGCCATAAAACTCTTGACCATTTTGTAGTTTCTTTTCTTTTGGGATTTCCACAATGAATCAACCTGTGTGTAAGTTTTTCCTTTGATAGGTTGATTCTTCCAGTTAACTTTTTGAAGTTTGTTTTAACAAAAAATGTGGACAATTTAAGATTTTTTTTATAATCTTTTACAGTTTTTTTTAAAAGGTAAATCGAATGAACTGTTTTTCAGTTTATATTTTTTAAATGTAAATTGTAAACTCTAAACCCTAGATTTTTAAAATGTTTCTTTCGATTTACATTTCAAAATCAAATATAAATCGGATGACACATCATCCTGTTTATATCTTGAAAAATTATATGAATCGGATGAGGTGTCATCCGGTTTACATTTAAAAAAAAATGAAAAATCAGATGACAGTCATTCAATTTATAAAATATTAACTTCAGGCCTTTTTGTATACGGATGATGACATTTGATTTAAAAAAAATGAGTTATTTTTTTCCATCCCAATCACGTTCATTCACTTCTCAATGACAGAATCAAATAGCTTATCAATTCATTTCAATGGTGGACAGTGGTGGCGGTGGCGGCAACGTCATAATCTTCTCACAGTGATGACTAGTTCGGGTGCAGATACACATTTATAAATGGAGGTGGAATAACATATGGAGGTGTGCAGGTGCGGAAGGAATGGTATATTTGTCTATGCAATAAAATATGAGGAACAGTTTGAAAATTTTTTAAATGTATGGAAGTATCCCAAGAAACTATCAAGGTGGAAGAGAAAGTTGACCATTTTTTATAACCATTTGGTATTAGATAATTGGTAATAACTTACATTCAATACTAGAAAACCTAATAAATACTAATATACGAAAAATAACATCTTCTATTTAAACTAGTCAAAAGTTAATCTCTCCATAATTAGAATAGTTTAATTTAAAGATTTATTTTTTTATTTGATGTTTTATAAATTTTTATTTTGACTTTGAAATATAATTATATAAGTATTTATATTAGGATAAATTGATATTAGAATGAGTCTATTACTTATTTAATGTATATATTGTTAAGTGTACCAGACACAAAGATTATATAGTGAAAAGTCTTTGAGTTATTTTTTAAATAAAATTTTTAATGATATATATTAACAAATTTATTATACTTATTTAAATAATTGATTTTTTTGTCATAATAATTTTTCAATATAAAATGTTTTTATACCGTAAAAATATCAAAATTAATTATTGATATATCACAAATAGTTATTGATATATCAATTAGTATTTTACATTAAAAAATTAACATTAGTTCAAAATAATTTTTTTTTGTCAAAGTTTGTTTTTAACCTGATGATCGTGTGTTACATGTAAGTATAAAATTTAGTAGGTATTAAATTTAGTAGGTATTGAAATTCTTCTATAAGTTGATAAAACACATTATCTTTATTTTTATAAATATTATACTCTTGTTTTGTATTATAAATATAAAACCCTATAAAAAAAGTTATATTTTAAACTACTTCTGAAAATATAATATATATATATATATATATCATATTTATTAATTTATCTGCATACTATAACTAGTTAAAGAATAAATTTTAAGAATATCACCCTTTTAATTTTTTGAGTAAAAAATATAAACACTTTGGTATATATAATTAAAAAAGTAGTGAACAATTTTACTCTAACCAAAATCTATTTTTGTTTTCGTGTTTTGTAGATATTTTTATTCACCTATGAATCTTAAAATTTTTAAAATGAATATATAAATGAAATATATTCAAAATGAATTACAAAGATATTATACAAATATGAACTAATAATTTATAGAAGAAAAAAACAATAAGAGAAAGAATTTAGAGATAAGAAAGAGAAAGAGAAGAGAAATAATAGACCAAGAAAGAGAAAAAGGTGATGAAAGAATAAAGAGATATTTAAATTAATAAAATTCAACCAACTTTTCTTTTTTTTTTTTAAATTAAATCCCATTTGTTAAATCGGGTAATTATTGTTTCTTATGAGCAAAGTACGCAAAAACAATTATATTAAAGTGTATGTTATATTTGGGATTAGGTTAGAGTAAGTACAGTACTAGCTATCTCATCTGAAAAAACAGTAATAGTTTATTACTTTTTTAGATTTTATATAAAATTATTAAAATATTTCTTTAAAATATATATAAAATAATTTTATAAGATAAAATATTAAAAAACGAATTTAATTTTTCTGAAAAACAAATTCAAATAAATCACACCACAAAACATAAATTTTAAAATTAAAATATTTGTATTTATTATCCACATGTATTAAAAAATGCTTCTTGAATAAATATTTATTATCTCATATATTTACTTTTAGGCCAACCCTAGCTACAGTTCTAAAGATTCTCTGAAGTGGGCATTGCCAGCACTTCACTCTTAAGACAATTATAACTTGCAAATCAATACTGCAGTCGAAGATGATGACATAATATGTCTGCAACTTTTAAAGTTGCACGTTGTGGCGAACCAATATTTGAATTAAAAAATGGAGTATTTTATTTGATTTTGATTTATGTAAAAATGCTTCCAACACATCACTGTCCATAGGAAGAAGAAACCAAACCAACTTCTCAATGGCTGTGATTCAAATCATAATGCATCTCTTTTTCTTTTCTTAATGAAATCCAATTATTTCATCTTAGTTCAAATGATGGTTTCAAACTCTTTAGATGTTAAGTTTTAATATCTTAAATTGCTTTCAAAATATAAATAAAACTGTTAAAAATATATTAAAATTAAAATGAAAATAAAGATTAACTCAATATAAATTTAAAATGTACACATATCAATGCAAAAGTGAGAACATAAGCTGCAAAACATTACAATGACAGAGTCCTAGTGTTTTGGCGATGTGTCGGGGTCGGAGTGTTGTTTTTTTCATGTGATGTGTGACTTACATTTATTTACACTTATTGAAGCATTAAATTCAGTGATGCAATTCTACGTTTCTAAAATCTTACTGTTATTTATTATTACTATTATTAGAATTAGACTAAAGCTTATGGGTGAGGAAGTAATCCAATCATCATTATTATGTGAATAATATTACAAGTATAATATTTTTCTTGTAATTTTATTTTAATGTATTTTTAATAACTCAACATCTTAAATTTCATAATTAATATGTTTCAATAATAATATTTCATAAAACCGAGGTCACTCTTATATTAAAAATTTATTGCTTCATGATTTTCAGATTATTATCGGTTTTAAATATTTGTACATAAAATAGTAGTTTTTTTTATCTTATTTATGTTTCCTGCATAATTTTATAAAACACAATAATGTATTCAAAATTATGTCGCAATTTTGTAATTAAAAATAGAAAAACAAATGTTTTTTTATGAGGGTAAATAGACCCTAACAATATAATTATTTAAGCTTTTGGACATTTTTTTTAAATATATTTTAAAGTAAGGAGATTTCACATACGAGAGTTTTGTTTCATCTTTCATTTTGTTAAGATGAAGCAAAACTATGTTACACTCTTATTCTTTACGTGTAAGTATTTGATTTTTTTACACCTATTAGAAATGATAAAATATATATTATTTTTATGAAAGATTTTTATTGACATAATCTCAAACTTTAATAAATATATAACTTTTATTGAAATATAAAAAATTATTTAAATTTTAAAAATAAAAAATAGTTGAAATTTAAAATATAATCAATTTAGAATTAAAAAAAAACTGCAGTGATATGCAAAAATGTAAATGAGGAGACTATAAAAGGGAAGCAGCTACATATTGATTAAGAAATATTTAAATATGTGCTTAATTAATGTAAAATTAGTCAATTTTAATTTTAGATTTTATAATTTATTTTTTATTTTTCATTCGGATAATTTTTGTGAAAAACTATTTTAGTCATTATAAAATATATAAATTTTAGTTTTAGTACTCTTTTTTATATTTTCAAAACACTATCTTTACTCCAATAGTATTTTAAGATAAATAATCACTTTTTTTATATTTTTTAAATCTTAGGCATTTTTTGAAAGGTAGAACTTGTTTATATCACTTAGAATAATTTTTTTTTTCATGCATGATTGAAAGTGATGATTCTCAATCTTGGAACTTACGAAAAAATTTGAAAAACAAAAACTGTGTTTTCTTTTCAGTTGTGGGAACTATATAGTTTTATATAATAAGCTCCTAATCCGAGTTACAAAATATAGAAATAATTATTCAAAATTTAACATGTGTTACGTGTAATTTAAAAAAAGAAAGTGTGAAACATTTATTTTTTATACATATAAAAATTAGTACTATTTGGAATAATTGTGATTGATGGGTAACTGTGAAATATGCACATTACTTTTTAATATTTCAATTAAGCAAAATTAGTAAGAAATGAAACTATGGGTGTAACGTGGTATGGTTGAGAATGATATAAAAACATATAAATGAAATAACTTTTAAAAAATAAAAAAGTGTGATGTATAGGAAGTATTTACTTTTGTTCAAGTTAAAACGTGGATACTGTTAGGAGATTAATATAAAAATATTAATTTTTTATATTCAGATCGGTGTCTTGATTCATTAATATATATGAAATCGATAAGATGAATATATAAATATAAAAGGACTGAGTCAGGTTAATGAAAATGGTTCTAAAGTCTAATTTGGATTCTGTACAAAGTTAGTTACAGGAATAATTTAGGAAAAGTAGTCATTTAAAATTAAATACATTGGCTCAAAACACTAGCAATATATAAATTAATAACCTCTCAAAATAATAATATTAAGAAGAGAGTTGAGAGATGATATAAACAAAAGAACAATAGATAAAAAAGTAATGCAAAATCCCTAATTAAAGAAATATATGAAATCAATTGTTGCTAAGGTTTTGATAAAATAGTTTAGATATTTAGTCATATGACTACTCACTAATATGTTGAGAGTGTATTATATGTTTTGGATCATGATAAGAAGCATCTTTTTGTTTTAGATGGCAGTAATATATAAGCAGCTTAAGAAATAAGAAATTAAAATAAAATTTGCAATTGGAAAAGAATTTTGTAATTTGATTGTTTTTCTATAGATAGAAAAAGGGAAAAAGTTGAATGAGGGGCATGATACTTTTTTGATACTAAAGGAAATAGGAAGCATAGAGGCCCACCCATATTAGGCTTTATGGCAATTTACATGAATAATAATAACATTAGCCGGTGACCGACCTTTTCCATTTTCCTTCATTTCGGCTTCCAATTCTTCCATTGCCAACCCTCAAACTCATTTCCCTTTCTGTCATCTCACCCACACATCTATTGCATTTCACTATCAAAACACCTATATGTATAAATATTTTATTAAATTATGTTTAAATAATACTTAATCATAATTTTTCCAAATGCATGATAGAATTAAGTATTAGCTTCTTCTTTAGATTTTAATATAAGAAAAAAAATTAATCAATACTAATTAAATAGTTTAGCAGCAATGTTTAACTATAGCAATTTAAAAGCTCAGCTTCCTTTTCTAGATTGTTTTTATTGCAATTTGACACTAAAAAGAAATAATCATTGCAAATAAAGTTTCAATTAATGAACAATTATTTTAAATGATATTATTAAATAAAGTAAAATGATTGGAGATTTATTTCTATTCGAGACTACTTACATCTATTTTTATATTTATTTAAAACGCAAGGAATACTTCTCAGAATATGTTTTTGTTTTGTTACGTGCAACGCATGGTCAACGAAATTTTATTCAACGGCTTCAAACCTTGTTTTCAATGTATTTTTTTTAATTAATAATGTAAACTTTCTAAATGTGCTTTAATTTGATACCTCTACTGAAATCAACCACACTTATGATACAAACAAAGTGCTTCCTTCTCTTTAGAATAAAAAAATAAAATTTAAGAGAGAATAAAAAGAAATAAAATTTATAAATTTCCTCTTTTATTTGCATTTAATTACGATCTAACTCGATACTACTACATAAAAGTCTTGAAAAATCACTTATTTCAAAAAGCACGTTCAATTAACCGCAGCTCTAAAAATCGCGTTCAAGAGCCAAAAACGCGACAAAGTGGCACCTGAAACACAGACTGTGGGAAACAGCAACAAAGACAACAATCACCATTACAATAACTTGCTTTTTATTTTTTTCCTTCACCATTGATGTCCCACAAAGTAATTATTCAAGTGAGGAACAGAAAGCAAAATATAATTAAAAAGAGGATTATTAATTTTTTATTATTAAATTTGGATTCTGAAAAAAAAAAAAATATTAAAACTTAATTTTACAGTTCATGTGTGTGATGTAGTGTGGGGTTGAGTTATGCTGCCGTTAGTGATAAGCACGCCTGGCATTTCATCATTCCCTCGCTTTCTCTCTCTTTCTCACGCACACACCTCATTTCTTCGCTTTTTTGATTTTTTTTTCTTCAACTTCGTTTTTTTCCCCTAAATATTCTTTCTCTGTCTAAATTTCTTCTTCTTCTTTAGCCTTCACTTTCCTTTTCTCACTTTCCGCCACCTTCCTTTTCCTCCATTTTTCCGCAGCCGTTAAAACCCTGCAATTCTGCGCCTCGCATTGGATCTGTGCCTCCTATTCATTCCGATTCGTTCCCTTTTTTTTCATAAATTATTTTTGAGTTTCGCGATTCCGGTTTTCTCAGCTCGAGGTCGTGTTTTTTTTTTTTTATAGTTTTTTTTTTGTAACGACAAAATCGATTGCTGCTGTCTCTGCTTCTTCTTTCTCCAGGTACGAAGCTCCTTGAATCCGTTTTCGTTGCTCTGGTTTTCAGTTTGATTTTTATTGTTTTACTCTGCTCGAATTTCGATCTGTTATTGATTGGTCTGAAGTGCGATTGGACTTGATTTTCCTGAATCAGATTTTGCGTTTTCTCTTGTTTTTCGGATGCCGAAAAATTTGTATGTCTGCCTACGTGTGTGTGTGTTTGTTTATTTACTTATTATTATTATTATTTTGCAAATTCATAGATATTGATGTTCGAGATTTTGGGGAATGGAACGACATCGTGGGGAAGTGTTTGAGCGTTTTTAGCGTCGTTGAGTTTTCGAGATCAGTCAAGTGATAGTGTGGCGTATTATTTTTTGGTATACGTGTCAGCTACTACCTAGGTGTACGCGTAGTTTCTTTTTGCTTTATTGTTACTGTTATACAGTGGCGTTTTACCGAATGGGTATCTGTCATGGTGTGTGCATTTCGTGGCACGCGGATGTGGTGGGGTGTGTCGTCTACGAGGAGGGTTCCGGGATTTTGATTTCTTTCTCTTGTTTTGACGAAATTCTACATTGGATGCCTTTGTTTCAGAAGCTGCTTTGCTGTTGGATACGTTATCCTATGTGATATATATATTTTATTAGGGAGAGAGATTGGTTAGATGAGTTAATCTTGACCATTCATTCTTATTTGGATGATCGAAATTGATTTTTATTAAATTTGTTACATGTAAGATTGAATGGTGGATATTAGCTGCTCTCACCTCTTTCTCTCTGTATGTGTTTTCTGATTTGATATTATTAGGCAATTCTTTCAGACTAGTAGAATTGCTATTGGCACGTGACGGGGTTTCCTTCCAATGGCAACTCCTCGAATTAGTGAAATTTTGCTCAGTTCAGTGCAAAGGCTGTGTTGGTTGCAAAAGTGAGGATGTGTGCGTTTTCTTCGTGTACGTATCACATAACTTAAACTTGTATCAATTGATGGCTACCGTAATATTTAGCGCTATTAGATAGGTATGCTGGACGAACATGGTGACACAAGATGCAGTTTTCTGTTATTCTTTTGTCTGTTTTAAGAAATTTCTATGAAACGGCATTTGTAGTTATTGAAAGTGCAATTTCTATACGTGCTTGTGAACAACCACGAGTGAGCGTTTAGTTGCTGACAATGACATGCTTAAGAATGTGTACGTTTTCTTCTTATTTCGTTGTGATACATCTTTTTTAACCTGTGAACGTGAGTTTAGGTAAAGAAGCTCTTTATTTACTTGGAAATCCTAATGGTAGAGGGAACAAAATATCTAACAGCTACAATTTGCCTTGCCTGCTCTTTCCCTAGCAAATTAATTACTGGTGCTGACCTTGTGTATAATCTATTCCAATTCCCGAGAAATTTCTCTACTGTTTGAATATAGTAGTTGTAGTGCCAGAATTTCTTTGTTGAAATTTTTTGGAGAAGCATTTGCACTTCCTTTTTCATTCTCTATTTTCAGAGCTTCGGAAAATCAACACATGATCTCTCTTTTCTAACCACTCATTATATTATTTATGGTTTCTTATTCAGGGCAGTTTTTTTGCAATATTTACTCTAGCTACTAGAAGAATATTATGGCAGTTTCCATGAGAGATCTGGATCCAGCTTTCCAGGGAGCTGGACAAAAGGCGTATCCTGCTTCTTGATTACATATTATGCTTTTCGCTATTTATCAAATTTTCATATGTAGAAAATTTGTTCAAGGTTTCTGCTTTATTTGGTTATGCCATGCCTTTTTTTTAATTTGATAATTTGATGTTTGATCTGTACCCAGTGCATTATTTTCCTTAACCATGTACAGTGGACTTGAGATATGGCGTATTGAGAATTTTAATCCAGTTCCTGTTCCGAAGTCCTCTTATGGGAAATTTTTCACTGGAGACTCCTATGTGATCTTAAAGGTTAGCCATTTTGAAATTGCTTATTCATTCATGCCATGTTATCCTGATGTTGGTATATTCCGTTTCAGGAAGTAACTATTTATGTTTATTATTGTGTTGTATGAACATTGTAATTTAAAAGCAATTGTTGTTGGGGCATGACAAACACAATATTGGTATGTAATGGCAAGTGGATCAATTCCACTTCATTTTTCTTTGGAAAACATTGATTATGGACTATGGAGCTTTAATATATCTTTCAGTTTTGGTGCACCATGTATTCTCAAATTAAAAGAAGAATTATGCCCCTTTACCGAATATATTATTTTCTGTTAATTATATGTGAGCATGATTCAGTTAAAAGGTATTGTTGGCGTCTTTCCAACGTGCTAGAAAGATTGTACGAGGTCTTTGATTCAAATCTCTTCATATTCTTCAGTAGAACTTATTTTGGCCACATTGCGCAAGTTGCTCGTGCATACTGCACTGTGTATGAACCAGTTGTTCACTAGTATGAATATTATTTTTATTTCTGATACTTTGTATGTAGACAAACTGCATCAAAAAGTTGCATTATATGTGAACCAGTTTTTCATTAGTATGAATATTATTTTGTTTCTGATACTTTGTTTGTAGACAACTTCATCAAAAAGTGGTGCCCTGCGCCATGACATCCATTACTGGCTCGGTAAAGACACTAGTCAGGTAACATTCTTTATATATATATATATATATATATAATATTTAATCTGTTTCCCCACTTTTCTGGTTAAAAACGAGTTCTAAGTTTATATGCATGTTACCTAATGACTGTAACTTTAAAACAGGATGAAGCTGGTGCTGCAGCCATCAAAACAGTTGAGCTGGATGCAGCTCTTGGAGGACGTGCTGTTCAGTATCGTGAAGTGCAAGGCCATGAAACTGAAAAGTTCCTGTCTTATTTCAAACCATGTATTATCCCTCAAGAAGGTGGAGTTGCTTCTGGTTTCAAACATCCTGAGGCTGAAAAGCACAAGACACGGTTGTTTGTATGCAGAGGAAAACATGTTGTACATGTCAAAGAGGCAAGTTTGAGATTATTCCTTTGCCATTAATGTTTAAGTGTTGTTTGTCTTTCTCCTCATTGAATGAGATGCATGCATATACAGAGACATTGTTTTCTTGTTGAGTAACAATTTATGTTGGTTATAGGTTCCATTTGCTAGAGCCTCACTGAACCATGATGATATTTTTGTTCTGGATACCGAATCAAAAATTTTCCAATTTAATGGTTCCAATTCATCAATTCAAGAAAGGGCTAAAGCTTTGGAAGTTGTACAGTATATTAAGGATACCTACCATGACGGAAAATGTGATGTAGCTGCTGTTGGTAAGTGAACAAATATATTTTGTTGCTTTAAAATTTAAAGGTTATTACTCATTATTATGAATTGAATATCTATCCTGCACTTTTATGCAGAGGATGGAAAGTTGATGGCTGATGCTGAAACTGGGGAATTCTGGGGTTTCTTTGGGGGATTTGCTCCTCTTCCAAGGAAAACAGCTGGTGATGATGATAAGGCTACTGATTCTCGCCCTCCAAAGCTGCTCTGGTAATATGTTATTTCTGTTTTATCCCTAATAATTTGGTTTTTGTTTGCACTTCCGGTCTGTTCCGTTGTGGTTTTAGTTAAAATATCATTTGGATGAAAATTATTGATGTTTACATGTTATTTAGTCTTCCCCTTCCCCCGATTGTTTTTAGGGTAATTCTTTTGTTACACCCTTTAATTTTTAGCATCTTAGAGTTTGAAAAGGTGTAAATGGAACGCCCCCTTCCTATTCTCCGAATGAGACTCCCCCTATTTCACACTTTGACTGTAAAACCCTGATGTCAAGTAAACTTTTGAAAAGTAAGCTGAAATGACACGTGACTTGCAGAGGATACCCGTTAAAACATTTTTTAACGTCTAGTAATATAATGATTAAATGAAAATCTAAAACAGTTCGAAGGACAAACCTGGTTCGTTTTCAGTTTTTTGGTTTTGGTTGAGGTTTAAACTTGTTTTATTGCTGTAAGATATACACGTGTGACATTTCCTGATTCCTATGATCTTTTGATGGTTTTCTTGATGCAAGTGGTTTTACACACATAAATTGAGGTCATACATATTTTTTCTGCCTTTAAGGTTTAGTTCGTCCACATGTGGCACAAGGTTGAAGGGTCAAAGAAGAATTTACCCTTGTTTTTAATTCGTTTGTAATTTGTGAAACCATATTTTAATTCATTGTTAATACTTGCAAATCTGCAATTCTTTTGGTCTAAAGGAGACAATACTGAGAATTTTAAAAGTAAAATTGATTATTTTGACATTACACTGATGGAATTTATCTGGTGTATTAAAATCTATTTCTGACAAAATTATCAATTTTGCAGTATTGAAAAGGGACAGGCAGAACCTGTGGAGGCTGATTCTTTGAAAAGGGAATTACTAGACACAAATAGATGCTATATTCTTGATTGTGGGTTTGAAGTGTTTGTCTGGATGGGTAGAAATACTTCTCTTGATGAAAGAAAAAGTGCAAGCGGAGTTGCAGATGTAACACATTTCTTTATTAGTATCATTTAACATTCTGCTATAAGTTTTAGTTTTGGTGGAAGTCTTGATTATTGTTGCATTTGACCCCAAAACAGGAGTTAGTCAGCGGTGCTGATAAACTGAAACCCCAAATAATTCGTGTGATAGAAGGATTTGAAACAGTGATGTTCAGGTCCAAATTTGATTCTTGGCCTCAGACAACTGATGTAACAGTATCTGAAGATGGTCGTGGCAAAGTAGCTGGTAAGTGTTAAGTAATTTTATGTTACACCTATTAAGTTATTGTGCCTGAAGTGTGTTTTATTACAATAAATTGTCATCCGAAACATCATTGATAATGTTAAAATAATATATTTCAATTTTTTGCCCTTGCTTATTACTTTTGACTTTGTAGCTCTTCTAAAACGCCAAGGAGTAAATGTGAAGGGTTTGTTGAAAGCTGATCCAGTGAGGGAAGAACCTCAACCCCACATTGATTGCACAGGGCATTTGCAGGTACTCTGCTAGTTATAAATCGTCTCTCAAAACTAATACTTCTTGATGTAACTTTACTTTGATCAGTTTCTTAATGGTTTTATATCTTGTTTAATTGATATCTGCTAATGTGAGAATTTATTAGAACTATTGTGAGATCCTTGAAAGCACTCTCTCTAATCTAGAAGAGAAGCAGAATGCCCAGTGTTTTAGTACAAAAGAACTGCATTCTATCATACATCTGGGATATGTTAAACTTTTGATTACATGGAATGCATATTGAACTAAATAAGTAAGTGCTTGATATCCTTTTTAAAAGTGAATTTAGAATTGTGAAAAGGATTTAGTGTAGAATTGGAAGCATACCACTTCCTATGCAAATTAGAGTGTATACGCATATTATCAAAATTATCGAGTGTTAAAAATGTACGAGTTTATGTTTCCATACCCATTGCTTGTGTTAAATTGTAAGCAAACTCAATTTTGGAGCAGGATCGGTAGGCTTGCTGTGAACTAAGTAAGCTCGACCGAACTCACGAGCTTGCAATTGAGTTGGCGAGTTCATAGGGCTATTTTTTTAAAACGAAAATGACACCATTGATTGTCATTTCGTGTGCGAAAATAGACAAATCTCACCACGATTAGGGTTTCGTTCGTCTCCTCCACTACTGCTCACGGATTAGGGTTCCTTTATACTTCTCTTTATTAGGCTGGATAGGTTGTGATTTGGTGTGATACAGTTCCAAAATGTTGGTTTTTTGCTTCTGTTTGTTGACAATAGTTTACTCGAACTGCACAGGTTTGGCGTGTGAACGGTCAGGAAAAGATTCTTCTTCAAGCTTCTGATCAGTCAAAATTTTATAGTGGAGATTGCTACATCTTTCAGTATACATATCCTGGAGAGGATAAAGAAGATTGTCTTATTGGAACGTGGATTGGAAAGAATAGTGTTGAGGTAAAATATTTAGTATTTGATTCCAGTTCCACTTATATGTGGTTTTATTGTAAAAATAATAAATAATTCGATGGCAAAATGTTCACATATGGACTGTAGCTGAAGAATACAGTAGCAGTTAAATTAATCTGCATGCCCCTTTATGTTTAGGGTATTCTTAGATAGGTCCCTATAGTTCAATACTATGATTGGGTCTATATATTATCTATTCTTTCAATTGAATCTGTGTAGGAACCTAACGACAGATTGTTTTCAGTGGTCCTGTTGAAAATAGTTTTCAAACTTTTAGGCGTCATTTGTTATTTTAAATCGTAGGGACTTTTAGAAATGTAAACATCTCAAGCTTTTATGGGAGTTAGTTCTAGACAGGAACCTATCAAAATAATTCTCATAAAAGTATTGGAGCCAGCAGATTAATTTAACCTGTATTTTATAAATATGAGTATACTATTTGCAGCACTGATAACTGTTCTAGGACTATGCATAAAAGAATTTGTTTCAGCCTTGCTATGAATTTGCCTTTGGAGTATTGTGAATATTTTGCCTGCATTGTTTACAAGCTCTTTTAGTCAAAAACAGGAAGAACAAGCTTCGGCTAACTCATTAGCAAGCAAAATGGTTGAGTCAATGAAGTTTCTTGCTTGCCAGGTAATTTTATGGAAATTGTCCTTTTCACTTATCAGAGATATATTCGTGCTCATTTCTCTCCTTACTGATATTATGCATGTCTAATTGACTGTAGGCTCGTATATATGAAGGCAATGAACCAGTTCAATTTCATTCTATCCTCCAAAGCTTCATTGTTTTTAAGGTTCACTTTACTCTTCTTTCCTTTGGGAACTGAATTACTATTGTTAGTGAGTGTGTGTAAAGTACTGACCATTTTACTCTTCTTTCCTTTAATCATTAGGGTGGGCTTGGTGAAGGATACAAGACTTACATTGCTGAAAAGGAAATTCCTGATGAGACATACGATGAGAATGGTATTGCATTATTCCGCATCCAAGGCTCTGGACCAGATAATATGCAAGCTATACAAGTGGAACCAGTATGCCCTGATTTCTCTTTGTAGTAGTGCTATATATGCCTGCACTCGTTTTTTATTGAGCAATACACTTTTGAATGTACAAATTTCTTTATGTTATTAATTTTTTCTGTTTTCTTATTCTTTTGTTAATCAGGTTGCATCTTCCTTGAACTCCTCTTACTGTTACATACTTCATAATGGGCCAGCTGTCTTTACTTGGTCTGGAAACTCTACAAGTGCAGAAGACCAGGAACTTGTTGAGAGGATGCTGGATTTGATAAAGGTTTTTTATTTACATAAGCTATATATGTTATAATCATAGAAATAAGGAGCAGAACCTATATAATCTGAAATATCTAGATTATATATGTATTATTAGGAATGTTTTTATTTATTCCCATATCACAGTAGAGGATATAAAATATCTTTTATTATATTGACTCTGTATTCTCAATATAAATAAAGCATCTGTGTTGTCTCATAAACACGGTTTCAGCCAAATATGTCCCTCTCTTTGCTATAGTTTAACATGATATCAAAGTCTATTTTATAATGCTGGATTTGATAAAGATTTATTAGGCCTATTGTGCCACTTGCTATCGAACTACTCACAAATATCTAGTTCCACAATTGAGATGTTCAGTCCTAGGTATGAGAGTGTGTTGGATCCCACACTTACTAGAGATATGACTAAATTATAGTATACAAGTGGAACAAATCTTTCTTTGCAAATCGGTTTTGGAGAGTTAAGCCTATATCTATTTTCTAAGAATATACTTAAGTGAGAAAATTGTGATGCATTTATACGGACACTTGAAAGTTATACTGATATTAAAAGAATTATTATATTAACCTATACATATATGTGAAATTTAACTTTCTAAACTTTCAAATCTTTTAAAGGGATTATTATGAAATGAGTAAATTACTCTTCCTACCCTCATAAATGCTTAATTACATTACTGTTCACTTTATTTTATAAAATTGTAATTTCCTTTCCTAGGGGATTAATATGCATGTCACTTCAATCTATTTTGATTTAACGGAACTTCTTAAGGACAATTTTGATCTCTTTCTGATTCTCAACATCATTGGCAATTAGTTTCCAATCTTTCGACTTCAAGACTTTGAAGGATGAATGCTGATTTTAGGTTTAGTTTCAAAGCTGAGAAATGTTTAAAATTATTTTCGAAAGGAGGAGAGTGTAATTTACCTTCACATTAAATATATTTTTTTTATCTGTTTATCTGGTTCTCATATAGGCTACCAATTTCTGCAGCCAAATTTACAATCCAAACCACAGAGGGAAGGTTCCGAATCTGAACAGTTTTGGGATTTGTTGGGAGGAAAATCAGAATTTCCCAGTCAAAAGATTCTTAGAGAGGCTGAAAGTGATCCTCACCTATTTTCTTGTCACTTCTCAAAAGGTAAGAGATAGTTTTTTGCTTGCTAAACTGATATATATGTGTTTCCCGTCCCACTTCTGAAGGCAAAGAGCTGACTTGCTTATGATGGTTTTCTTCCACTACCTGACTGAGCAATGTGCAGGAAATTTAAAGGTGAGTATAAACACTGATCTTAAGCTCATGTTTCTGCATACATGATTTTTTGAATTTATGGAGATTCATAAATACAAGTGACACATTATTTCTATTAAAACAGATGCTAGTTTGATCAGCCTGATACTGTTGGAAAATGTAAGCGATAGACCCAGACAGGGATAAAATACAGTTTGAAAGACACATAATCCAACATTACTGTAGAAAAACTGTGAGGGAGAAAGATGATTAGTGATGATATCAATGAATGATCAGTATGAAAATTGGGGAGCACTGCTACTGTTACAATAGTAAGAATTGAAGAAGAAAATGTAAAGACAAGTATGAGAATAAAACAAGGACAGATATTGGAGAAGCAGTGAACACTGCTACTGTTACAATAGTAAGAATTGAAGAAGAAAATGTAAAGACAAGTATGAGAGTAAAACAAGGACAGATATTGGCGAAGCAGTGAACTATGTCTTCTCCAAGGCCTAAGCCTGTAAGCCACCCTAAGTCCATTGACTATCTTCCCAGTGACCTCTCATCCTCAATCTCTTCGTCTGTCCTCATATTCAAGCCTTGATCCTTGATTCCAGCATCCCTCTCTCCTATCTTCATCTGTCTCGTGTCCATTTTGTTTGACTTTTCTCTTTCCTCTACAATAATTCTTAGGCATTTCTGGCTGTTCAAGCCCTTTATTGATAAGCCCATGCATAGCACGGGTCACCGAACTAGTTTATAATGTGCTATTACAGTCAGATTACTCAATTAGATGTCTGTTTTGACATGTATTTATGACATTGCAGCAAATATAATTCGAAGTCAAACTTATTACATTGCTAGTTGTATAATGAGCACTTGAGCAGCAAATAGAACAGATACTACTAACCAACATACATATTAAGTATTAGGGACTTAGGACATATGCTTGATCAATGCAAAGTGGTTCACATTTCCTTTAGGGAGTGTGTTTGGGCGAAGATTGCAGATGGAGTGTAGCCAATGAGCTATGGAACACCTTTTTGATATACCTTAGCTTATATTAGAAGCACATTCATGAAATCTTTAGGGTTAATATACTCCAGTGGGCTATGCTTCTTATATAAATTACTTGGATTCTTTACTGCTGCAATGCATTAATCTGAAGTAATATTTTCAGGTGACAGAGGTATACAACTTCTCCCAGGATGATTTGATGACAGAAGACATTTTCATCTTGGATTGTCATTCGGAAATCTTTGTCTGGGTTGGACAGCAGGTTGACTCCAAAAGTAGAATGCAGGCTCTAACAATTGGCGAGGTATGATGACTGGTTTTACTGGAAGCCATCAACATGCTAGTATAATTTAGTGGTAGTGTTTTGAAGACTTCATTATGTATTTCAGTTAGATTAATGTTTATTTAAGTCCTATGACATTTCTGTATCATTAGAAAATCGTTAGGTTTTGCTTAAGCATTCTTGTGTCTTAAACATCACATTGTTTATCATCATATTAGAATTTCTAAAGACTGGTGCGGATATATTTAACTTCTTTTTAATTTTGAACAGAAATTTCTGGAGCATGATTTTCTTCTGGAAAAATTATCTCGTGTAGCTCCAATATATGTTATCATGGAAGGGAGTGAGCCACCTTTTTTCACGCGCTTCTTTAAATGGGATTCTGCAAAATCTACCGTAAGTTCTCAATGTAATATTGTATGACTACTGGTCGTTTTAAAATCCTGACTATTGGCAATTCCTTTTACTTTGCAGATGCTGGGAAACTCATTTCAAAGGAAGCTTACGCTTGTGAAAAGTGGGGGTGCTCCACTTTTGGATGTAAGGCATTTTCCCCCTCCCCTCTTACAATCACTAAATAAATGTTCCTTGCTTAAAATATTTATTCAGACTCAAAATCTCAAATTTTCAGTATTATTTTCTTGTTAGCAATACAGGGAATGGTATTCTGATTCAACTTAAAATTGATTTTTTGTGACCCCTTTTTTTATGTAAATTGTTGGGACAATAAAACATTCAATTTTAAGGATCCATAATAACTGCTGCTAATTTAGGTTTTGTGGAAAATGTTAACATATAATGTAGTCATTATGCATATTCAGTGCCTATTATAAACATAAATTAAATACGTAAGGGTGGTAATAAATGTTCCAATAGTTCCACTAGAAAAGGAACAGAAAATATTATATTATAAAAAAAAGCTGTTCCTTTTCTGCAGCTAATTATATCCTATTCTAAAATTAATTATAAATCTATGCATATCTACTGTTTAGGGAAGGAAAAGTGATTTGATTGATAATTGGGTGGGTCAATCTTCTGATATCGATATGGCCCCCGAGTTTTGAAATGAAAGATTCTGCCGGTCCCAGTGGCAAATAAGACATTATACTAATTTTAGGGCATGTGTATTCTGATCCTTGATTAAGTATAGATACAAGCTTGAGTGGGTTTCAGATCTAATTATTTCATGATATCGATGTAACTACTTGTTTGGATTTTAACCTCTGATCATACTGATGTTCTTGATCTTTTAATCTGCTCTGCCTTGCTCTTTTGTTTCTTTTTGGTTGTTGAACGCCTGGTATATTTCAGAAACCCAAACGGAGAACACCGGTATCTTATGGGGGAAGGTCAAGTAGTGTTCCAGATAAATCCCAACGTTCATCCCGCAGCATGTCTGTCAGTCCTGATCGTGTTCGTGTAAGGGGCAGGTCTCCAGCCTTTAATGCTCTGGCAGCTACTTTCGAGAATCCTAATGCTAGGAACCTTTCAACCCCGCCTCCAGTAGTCAGAAAGCTCTATCCAAAATCTGTGACACCAGATTCTGCAATACTGGCACCAAAATCTGCAGCCATAGCTGCACTTAGTTCTTCTTTTGAACAGCCACCTTCAGCACGAGAAACTATGATACCTCGGTCACTTAAAGGTAAACAATAGACGAGATAATTGAACGTCCCGCTCCCTCTCCTGCTTTGAGTAATGCTTTTATAGTGTTGTAATTTACTTAAAAATATGCTTTATTTATTTTTGGTTGTTGCAATGTGAAGTGAGTCCAGTAATGCCAAAATCAAACCCTGATAAAATTGACAAGGAGAATTCTGGGAGCACTAGAGTTGAATCACTTACCATACAGGAAGATGTGAAAGAGAATGAAGTTGAAGATGAGGAAGGTCTTGTGATTTATCCATATGAACGCCTTAAGATAACAGCCACAGATCCTGTACCAAGTATTGATGTGACTAAGCGAGAGGTATGCGGGATTATCTGGCTATATAATCTCTTCTCTACTTGTTTTTCATCCTTTTGTTGTTTACTTCCATTCTTTATAGTTGCAATTTAAAATTATTTTTTATTTCATTTATCTGTGATATGATGTATACAGACTTATCTATCATCTGCGGAGTTCAAAGAGAAATTTGGGATGTCCAAGGATGCCTTTTACAAGTTGCCCAAATGGAAACAAAACAAACTCAAAATGGCAGTTCAGTTATTCTGATTCTTGAAAGTTTACTTAGCCTTCTGTCAGCTCCCTGCAGTTTAAGTTGCAGGTAGAAGAAATTTTGATTATAAAATTTTAGTTATTCTTTCTTTCGATGACATTTTTATGTTTACTTCTTGGAGTTTGATAGATCTGAAGGGAGCTATTCTGTTTTGCAGTAAGGAACTAAACATGTGGAAGTAAATGGGACAGGATCAGTGTTTTTTTTAGCATAGCTGCATCTGCTCCCAAGAAACTTTTCATGAAGAGAAACAAACTAGAGATTTTCAAGCTCTCTCCCACCTCTTTCCAATGGTTTGAATGTTTAGGGTTATTTCTTTGTTGAGTTAGCTGTGTGGAATTAATTTTATAGGCAGAGTTTGTTTGTGAGCTTGCTTTTGTTTTTATTATTTTTGGGTCTCATGTTAGTGTTCATTTTATTTTTTAATTTAAATTGTTTTGGTAAAGCAATTTGGGTTGCAAATGCGGTCTACGTAGGTTGTATTGATATTGAGGATGAAGTGTGTACAGTGAGTGTAACAATCAGTCAACTCGTAATTTGTTTTGGAAATAAAGTGTGATTCTTTTTGTTAATTGCACAGCCGGATTTCCTCAGCTTAATAACATACATGTAACAAGTTAACCAACATTGTCAATTTATTTGGTACCATAGTAGCTATTGATTTGATGTTCAATCTCATGTATATAATCTAAATTCTTGCTGCGGTCTCAATTACATTTATTGTGTTTGAAATGAATAAAAAGGGCCTAAACTCAGAAAGGAGAATACTTGCGGATTACAGGGAAATAGAAAGTTGACTCGACCAAATATTTGTTGGAACATGAACCTTCCATTTTTGCTATTTACATCCTTTCCCATTTTTATTATCAAATTTTTACTCCAGTAGCGCTTTTATGCTTGGGTTTAGTTTTATTCCGTCGAAAATTAGTTTCCATAAATGAAAAGCAAGATTGGCCTCGGAAATTAAATTCTGGAAGTCATATTTATATACGTTTTTTTAAAAGAAAATAAAAGAAAAGAGAGACATTTTAAAAAAAGAATAGGAATGAGGTTTCGAGCGTCTGTGTCTTTCATCACCCTCTTTTGTTTTCTTTTTACCGCTTGTTCCAATTTTTTAGATCCTATCCTTTGAGTTGTGATGGTATCTTACAACCCTACCCATATTGTTTCTCTCTCAAAAATTTAAGTAGTGATAAATTTTGGGTATAAGGATAGTGCTGCTGTGAGGAAGAAGGAGAATACGCACACTGTAAGGGTTAGTCATTTCGACTTTCTAAGGTATACTCACAATAGGCTATTGTCATTCTGTTAGCTTTCGTAGAATTATTATTTTTGAATTTGAGCTCCATTTCTAGGGATTCTATGATTCACCACGAATAAAGTTCCAAACAAATTTCTAAAATCTAGAAATATTTGTTGGAACTGAAATTTGTTGATTTCAATACTGTAAAATACTTCTGGGGTTGTTGGGGAGCACTTTCGTTCACTTTCTATAGTGGTGATTGATTTAACAATTAACATGACCTATTTTAATATTTTTAAAAATTCCATTTTAGACTATGTTGTTGTATTTCAAGGTCGGTTATAAAATAGAAAAATAAAACTTGAAAATAAATAATAAAAAATTGAGACTATATTCTGAGATCTATATTTTGAACCCTTATGTCATTAATTAGATGATAATAGCTTAGGTGTACCTAGTTGTATGGTTTCCAAAAAAAGATCACTACTCATTAGATAGAATTAATCATTGTAAGGAAGATGTCACCTTTGGAAGATAGGGTTATTAAAGGATATAGTTGCTTTGATGATATTGAGACATGGACATAATTTACTAGATGAGAGAAATATCCATTAATTTCAAATAATATATTTTTCTCATAATATATTTCATTTTAAATTTGCTTATTAACTTATGAATGATAAATCTATTCTTACTTTTGAATATAGATATATTTCCACTATTGGATATTGGTTATTAGTTTCCCTCACCATGTGGCATTCATTGGACTCACATGTGTTTAATTTTTTTTTATTAAGAGGTAAGGGTTAATTGAAAATTCACCAAGAAAATTTCTATTGATATTGAATGTGAAATAATTTCACAATAAAAAAACATCTCTAATAATATAAATAAAAAATAACGTTCATTACATTTATAAAAATAATCTTAGTCTTCTATAATAAAAAAGTAATCAGATTAATGTTGATCAGAAACATTAATATTGGTTGGAAAACAAGTGTGTCAACATTAGCTGGAAATAACCTTGAATAACATAAATTTTTTTTTATCAATTGTAAATATATAGTTAATGTTAACAAACAAATCTTAACTAACGTTCATTAATAAATAGCTTGAACTGACTATTGTATACATTAACATTAAAATAACTTATATTAGTAAAAAAAAATAAATACGAAATATGATTTTAGTCTAAAAAAAGTTTCATTAACGTTTTTCTATAAACAATGTTAAGATCATGATACTAAAATTTCGATCAAACTAATAATGTTGTAGTCTTAATCAAACTAATGACTTTTGATTAAAATCCAATTGAGGAGTTAAAAAAAAAAAGAGAATAGAAATTTAAGATGTCGAAGAATTTGCAAATTCTTATTTTAAGCAGGTTGAATTTGAAATTCTTTCATGTTAAATAATCTAATTACTTTCATAAAATTCTAAAATTTTGATTTATTTTAATTTTTTTTATTAAAACAACATATTTTATAATAAAATATTTTATATTTTTGATATATATATTTTTTAATACTATATTATTAAACATTTCAAATTCTTTATAAAATTCTTGATTTCAATTATATTATTAAGCATTTCAAATTTGTTATAATTTTTTTTTTATTTTCAATCCGATATCAAAGGTATATACAAAAGAGGTAAAGGAAGAAAAATATGTACACATTATGGATGTGATGCAACTTAAACATAGAAAGAAAAGTTTGCCTGTTGCTAAATCAACCAAAAAAAAAAGTTAAGAAAAAGAACAAAGAGTGGACAGTAAAACTACTATATATATATATATATATTATGTGAGTCTTCTCTTGCCAAAATTAAAGAAGAATATAACTACATAAAGGATTTCGTATTAATAAAATTAATATAAGGATTAAAACTTAAAATTTCACATTAAAACTATAAAACCTATTTTGTAAAGTAGCATTTACATATCATTATTTTTCAAGAATGTCATATTGTTAGCTCCCTATCATTAATCATGTTAATATCATGTATGTAATGTTAGGAATACATGTCAATCATTTTAACCCTATATATGTATCCCACCAGCTAATCACACTTCTAACTAACTATATTACTTATAGAGAACAAAACATAACTTTTACGTAAATCTCTACATTAATAAAACTCTTTTTATAAGAAATGACAACTTAAAATTAAGTATAAAGATTAAAATGAGTACATACAAATTTAATAGTATAAGATAGTTTTTAACAATAATATAATTGGTGCAACTTGAAAGTAATTATCCTAAAAGTAAATGAATTTAAAAAATATAGTGATAAGTAATATAAATAAACAGGCAATAAAAAACAAGGTAATTATAAAATTAAGAAAAAAAAAGAATTTAGATTTAAATTGTAAATTGAGTGGACTTTAAGTTTGGTTTTATTTATTTACTTTAAAACAAAGTTTTGAGGTGTGGTTGCACATACACACAACGAGAGAGGATCTCGGGGGAGTGAGTGTCCGAGAAACAAAACAAAAAAGCGTAGCTTCGCCTCTGAGAAGTGGCGGTGAAGTTGAGAACGCGCAATCCAAAATCCGTGAAATCAAGAGAGTTTACTTTTTTGTTCTGTTAGTATATATATTAAGAATCGATAGAGCGAAGCATCAATAGGCACCGCTTTTAGGTGCTATCATTAACAGTATTATTGTTATTATTGTTATTGTTATGATGAGCGGCGAAAAGGAAAAAACCTCTGCACCTTCTTCTTCGCCTTACGTTGAGTTCTGCAAAGGAGTCAATGGCCTCGACAAGGTTATCCTCCGCGAATCGCGTGGCTCCTCCGCCGAGGTAATCGCTTATCGTTTCTCTCAAAATGCATCTCTCGTTATTTTTCCTTGATCTGATTCCGTTCCTGTTTTCCACTTCTTGCTTCGCATTCGCCGATTCGCATTTGCGGTTTTGCTCCGCGGAGTGCTGATCTCGTGAGAATTTATTCGGATCTGGAGTTTTAGGTTTTTGTGGACTGTTATCGCGGTTAATTAGCTTATGATGCTTGATCTGGTTTTGAGCACTGGTTTTCGGTTATATAAATAGTATAATTAAGGGAATGATGAAGGAAAACCGATTGTGTCGGTTACTGGCTCTGCCTGATTCTGACGTTTGGGTTGCGATCTTGTTCAGGTGTATCTGTACGGTGCTCACGTGACGTCGTGGAAGAACGACCATGGCGAGGAATTGCTTTTTCTCAGTAGTAAGGTGTGTGTGTGGAAGTGTGATGGAGCGTGTTTGTTTTTCGTCTCTTGCTGTTAGTTCATTAATTTCGTTAGTTAAGCTGTCGTGTTTTAGTTTCAATAGTTTTGTATTTTTTTCCCTTATGTGCTGTTGTGACGGAATGAAGAAGATAAAATACGAATTTGTGCTTTAGATCTGGATTGGTTTGCTAAGTTTTGTTATACTTTGAATGTGTCTGCACATTGAGTGATCGGAAGTAATAACTTGACTTCTCGTAACTGTAGGAGCTTTCTGTGGTTCAAGATATTGATTTGTTTTTATGGCACATTAATATCAAACCCGTTTCTGATTTTGAGGTGGATTTAGTTTCTCGAAATTGGCTGGGAAATGTGTGAATTTCTATCCTGATTATAATATACTATATAAAATGTTGGAACTCCGTGTTATATTGATCTTTGCTTCAATAGCTTTAAATTATATTAAGCAAATTATCGTGTCCATGTCACTCTGGTTTTAAATATTTTTTAGTTGAGCGTTTGTGTTGATTAGATAAGCTATGATCCATTTATTTACTGTTAATTTGTCCTTATGCAGGCTGTATTTAAGCCTCCTAAGGCAATTCGTGGAGGGATTCCAATTTGCTTTCCTCAAGTATGTACTTCTTACGTAATTTTGTTTTCCATTATTTTTTTTGTCATCGTAATGCCTTTTTAGAAGAGGTAAAAAAATGGAGAAAGGAAGAAGAGGTATGAGAGGTGAAATGTTAATTGTTCACAATACTCTTAAAACTTAAGGACTGTCGTTCTAAAATTAATTATACCTTTTTAAAGATAACCACGTGTGATATTCATAATCTCATATGATAGTACTACTATTAACTGCTTAATACTAAAATTGGTGCTTTTATACACAAATTTGTTTACTCTAAGAGCCATTTGGGAGGAAAAGTTATCATCATTAGACATTTGAATAATCACACAACACTATTATTTGTTTGTGAGGCATCACTATTAACTGTATACAATCACATTCATTTACTCTCGATCACTTTTTGTATAAAATTAACCATATTTACACGTGGTTGATCATGCATGCTGGGTGGAAATCCCGTGGCATGTTAACCGCTATTCTCATTAACACCACTTCTGTAAATAAAATACCAAAACAGTAATTTATATTTAAAAGTCCATTTTCTTTCTGGATTTTATTACTCTTTTGGTCAAACTCAATCTGCAAATCATAAATAAATACTAGATCAATAAAAAATTAAAATCCAGTAATTTAAATTTCTACAATCTATTTCTAAATATCATCTAATTTGAAAATGACTTTTCAAAAATACAGTGTTATTATCATATCATTCAAGGTGACATGATCATGGAAAATTGTTCTCTGTTTTCAGTTTGGAGGCCTTGGCACCCTTGAACAACATGGATTTGCTAGAAATCGATTGTGGGCCATTGACGATGATCCTCCTCCATTTCCAACAAATACGTTGAGCAAAGCCTTTGTTGATTTGATACTTAAGCCCTCTGAAGAAGACTCAAAAAATTGGCCTCACTGGTATTAAAAATATTTAATATGTTGTCTGTATTTATTTTTTAACTACCTTTTTTTTATTAAACCTCGTTATTTCATAGTTTGGTTTGGTTGTATTATGTTTCCTTATGTTATTATATACCTTGCTGTATGTTTGTAGTTTTGAATACCGTCTTAGGATAGCTTTGGGACCAGGTGGAGATCTGATGTTGACATCACGGATCAGGAACACAAACAGCGATGGAAAACCATTTTCATTCACCTTTGCATATCATACATATTTCTCTGTATCAGACATAAGGTTAGTGCAATATGTTTGTTTCACACTTTATCACAGTTTAGTGATAATGTTCTGTTTCACATGTATAAGTTAACACTGTTGTCACATTTAACAACGTGCTACTGTTTACTTGCAAACTTTATTTGTCTACTTCAGTCATGACATTTCACAAAGTTTGTAATGGATTTGTTATCTTATTCTTAATTGGTGAATTCTGTAACATAGATTGTGGCTTATGGAAGTTATCCATATAATTATTAGGTTTAAATATGTTTTTGTTTCCCGGAATATGTTTGGCTTTTTATTTTGTTACCTCTTAACATTTTTCTTGATTTTGGCCCGATTTTATTTTGTATTCTGTCCTTGAAAACTTTTGGCTATTTTAAATGGTTGCTAAAATATTTTTGGATGTTTGTTTTGGTACCTTAAAAAAAAATATTATCACATGTTTTCCAATGGTGAAGTGTCTAAGTTAATAAAAACAATGTAAAGGAAAATATGAAATGCAACATGTTTTTTTTTTTTTTGTTAATAAAATATTTATTAGAGACCTAAACAAAAGATCAAACATATTTTGGGACCAAAACATATTTTAGTCTGTTTATTTTGAATTACTTAGAATTACTTATTCTGAAGGTTTTCATTATAAATCAGGTGTCTTTATGATAGAAATGGATAGCAAAGCACTGTTTTGGGCGCTTGGCATGGGTGGAAGTGTATAGCTTGGTTTGCTTCCTAAAAGGGGGTAAAGGAATGCATAATAAAATTAGAGGAGAAACCATTAAAATACACGTTATTAACTGTTTTACTGGAAATTCAGATTGAGAGTGAAATGGCGTAATTGGTTTTGCTCCATGTAATGAACCCCACATGAACCTAAAAATATTTGAATCTTTTCCTTGTGTTGTCAAGATTTATGCTGGAATGTGAAAATGCTCAGAAGTTTTAAACACTTTCTTAAAGGTTTTGAACGTTTGTTATATATTTTATACTAACAACTCAAGAAACGATAGTCAGAATATAGTGCCAACAATAAACTTCATCTTCATCGTATCTGGAAGAAAATTTGCTGACTCATGGGCAAATATTTCTTTAGGAAAGTGACATTTGTTACACGCCTTGAAGTCATGATTATCCTCTTGTACAATTTAAAGAAATACTTTGCTTGAAGGCTTCGATCAAGGACATGATTGCTAAAATCATCAAATTGGATCGTTTTGATGTTGACACTTCCTGAGATGGCATAAACGAGTTCATTTTCTACTGACTTTGCTTGGTGTATGTTATTAAAACACCAAGGCTAGATGAATCTGGAAATGAAATCATTGATCAACTAAGGAGGAGGTAAAAGTGGTAAACCGATGACTACATGTGCAGGGGGCATATTCTGAATGTAATGAGTGACTCACTTTTCGATCTATATTCTGAATGTAATGAGTGACTCACTTTTCGATCTATACTACAACGTGAAGTTTGCCAAGGAATTATAGAAAAAATTGGAGACAAGACAAGGTACATGAAGAAGATACAACTAGTAAGAAATTTCTTGTCTCAAATTTCAATATTTTTAAAAATGGTTGATGAAAGGCTTGTCATATGACAATTTTGTAAGCTGGAAAGGATCTTTAGTCATTTTGTTCTGGATCGAGACACAATTGTGTCAGATTTCAATATTAATTATATAACACAACTGTGTCTCAATCGAGCTAAATGATTAAGGATCCTTTCTAGTTCACGAAATTGTTCCATCACAGGCCTTTCATCAATTATTTTAAAAAATATTGAAATTTGAGGCAAGAAATTTCTTTCTGGTTGTATTTTCTTTATGTACCTTGTCTCCAATTTTTGTATAACTCCCTAGCAGACTTTCCCGCTGTAGTGTAGATCGAACAGTGACGGATTGCATTCAGAATATGCCCCTTGCACATGTAGTTATTGGTTTCCCACTTTTGCCTCCTTCTTAGTTGATCAATAGTTTCATTTTCAGATTCATCTTGGTGTGTTAATAACATACATCAAAAAAGCGAAGTCATTAGAAATGAATTTGTTTCTGCCATCTCAGGAAGTGTCCCAAGGATCCAATTTGATATGTTAGCAGCTAGGTCCTTGATTGAAACCATCACACAAAATATTTCTTTAAATTCTTAATACAAGAAGACAATGATGACTTCAAAGCGTGTAATAAATGTCACTTTCCTAAAAGAAATATTTGCCCTCTACACTGGACGAGTCAACAATTTTTTTTTTTAGGATACGATAAAGTTTTTCTGTTTGCACTTGCAGTAGTCATACAAGTTTTTCTGACTATCTTTTCTTGAGTTGTTCGTAAAAAGATATATAACAAAATGTTCAAACCTTTAAGAAACGGTTTAAAACTTCCAAAACTGATTAATCGCTTTGAAAACCTCCAAAAACTAATTAATCCTATTTTATTACATGAAACCTTTAACATTTGAAAATATTTATCAATTCAAGCTTCTACAATCTTAATTGTTGGTTTATTGCTTTTGGTATATGATGATAGAGTATGGATATATACATTTTCAGTGTCCCAGTGTAAAATAATAAGCTATTGTTATTACCTGTATGAAAATTTCAGTATGCAATTGTTATCACGTTATCCAAGTTTACTTTCGGTGCATATGTACATGACCAAAATATTGTGCATACTGAAATATTTCTGTTTGATACTTAGTTAAGTTTCTCATCCTTTGGTTGGTGAAATTAGAAATTTTTGTTGTATTTATAAAAATCTACTTATGTTTTGCTTTTCTCGAATGCTAATTCAACCGACTTTTTCTAATTGTATTTTTTTGGGTCTTCTGTATGTTGATTTTTTATGGTATTATAGTTAAAAATGGATTAGCATCTTACTTGTTTATTTGGATGAATTCAGTGAAGTTCGAGTGGAGGGATTGGAGACCCTGGATTACCTTGATAATTTGCAGAACAGGGAGCGCTTTACTGAACAGGGGGATGCTTTAACGTTTGAATCAGAAGTATGATCGGTTTTTCCCTCGTTTTTTGTTTTAGGAAGCAAGGCGCTGATATTAAGCGTACAATTTGGATTTATTTCCGCAAAATGAATTAATTGAAATAAATATATTTCTTTACTTTTAATATAAAAAACTCTAGGTGAAACTTAAAAGACCAGTTTCTATTTTTAATTGAAAAAAAGGTGATAGACTCAGCACCTAGTTCTATAGAACATTCCAACAATTTATAGTTGTTAAAGATGTTTTTTCTTTCTTTTTTCTTTTTATTTTTAAATTTTTTATGGAGTTAAATATTTTTCTATTATTGAGTTCATGCCAAAAGTGGGCTATCACATTTTTTGAACCATGTTTTTGATTTGGCAACTTGTGTGAGTACATGCGCAAGGATGAAGAGCTGTGAAAGTGTATTGGTCATCATTCACAGAGACAATCAGTCAGTTTCTTTTTCTTCATCCCAATCCCTGTCCTAAGCTTTTTTTTTTTCCTTTTCCCCTCCTCTTTCCTTTTTTATTTCTTTCACTTATCTTTTATTTCTTTTCCACCTTTTCATTCTTTAACATGCTGTAATACGGGTGGTGGGAATTACAAAGTATTTTCTGGCTGATGCTGTCACCCATTCCGTATCTGGGTGTTAGCTGAACCCAACCTATTTATGTAAGAAACACATCTTTACAAAAAATAAAATTGGAAAAAGGAACAAAAGAAAGAAAAACACGTACCTGATCTGGTTTGCATATGGTTGTACATGGTTTCTAGTATTAGATGACCTATTCCAGCCGCCACATCATGTGGCCAATTATATATTGATGTTTCATGGATTCTGTTGACTATAAAATGGTTCTTCTGTTTGATATGATAGGTTGATAAGATATATCTGAGCACTCCCACAAAGATTGCAATTATTGATCATGAAAAGAAGAGAACATTTGTTGTGCGCAAAGATGGCCTTCCTGATGCTGGTGCGTATTATCAAGTCCATCTTATATAGAAATTGTGTTACTCATAAGTGTACTGATTGGAACTTGCATTATTTGTAATTTTATTTTTAAATTCAATATTGTACTTCATATATGTGTGTATATGATCAAGAACGGAATGAGGTATAACGTGTAAAATATATCTCTTCTAATTTTCATGTCTAAAATCTTCATGTAAGACTGTAAGGTATAACGTGTAACAATATGGTGATAGTGGCTTTTGCGAGAAACTATGATTTAAGCTGGCAATGACATTTTCCAAATTTAACTTGAACACATTTGTAATCTACACATGCAAGACATTTTAAGCCAGTAGTAATGAACTTGGAAGAATCATAAGCATGGAATCGATAGTTTATTGGTGCAAACTGTCAAACTCAACAACTCTGAACCAAGATAATTATATATGCCTTCATTGCAATTGAGTTGTGACACCTCTAAGTTCACATTAAAGTGACTGTCTGCCTTATGGTTTTTCTTAAAATTACATTTATTATTAATCTGTGCAGTGGTGTGGAATCCTTGGGATAAGAAAGCAAAGGCCATGGCTGATTTTGGTGATGATGAGTACAAGCATATGCTCTGTGTAGAGGCTGCTGCTATTGAGAAGCCTATCACTTTGAAACCTGGAGAAGAATGGAAAGGAAGATTAGAGCTTTCAGCTGTTCCCTCTAGTTATTGCAGTGGACAACTTGATCCCCAGAGAGTTCTTCTGGGAAGCTGAATGATCTTTGTTGTGTTCTGTGTCCTGTACAGGTAATAACCGCAGATTACTATATTTCAATTCAAATATCCTTTAACATTACCATTAAAAACGACCTAAGCCTCGGCTTACATTTTTCCTCAAATTTTGGATACGAAAGAATTTTGAGTAGATATTTGATAGATACCAATTAAAAATCCAGAGATTGATTGAAAGAAAGTAATTTACGATGCTAAATCAACTTGTCTTAATACACAACCCTCTATGTATCTCCTACATCTGCTACCTATAGTTAGAAGCGAAGGTCTTACTAATAGAGGCTGTTCCATTCAGGTCTTTGCGCTCATCTTTATTTTTTTTAACATAGACTTTAATAATCAGGCTTGTTGCCAACAATTTCTTTTCCAACATTTTTTTTATTGTGGTGTCTCCATTTTGCACCATGTAACTGCAGAGCAGAATTAAGAATTGGGTATTATTCTGTCCAAATGACATCTTATTGCTTAAGCTGATGCATTTCAATAGTAGCTCCTGGCTCTGGAATTAGGTTTCGTGGTGCTTTGATATTTAAGATTGATTAAATAAAAGATTAATAACTGTTAGTTTTGGTCGTAACTAGATTATTCGATTGCCTTCCATACATGTATTAATCCATTTAAATGTCTCACTAATTATCCTTTAGGAAAGATTTATCTGCAGGTAGCCTGTTGCAACATTTATGGATGTTAAAAGGAAAGTGTCTTCAGTAATTTTGCCCCTTCATGTTTCATTTAAGTCTGTGGTGGACGGATGAACTCATGTTGGACAGAATTTAATTAAACTTTTGTTTTTCCACTGTAATGGATGACAAACTGGACAAAGCATATTAAGCTGTTGAGGCCACAGTTGTTGCCAAGGAAGATCGTAATTACAGCCTACAATTCAACAGATTTTCACGTTGGGTTGAATGGCCTAGACCCAGAGGGATTCATTTTGAATTCGTAGTTTTTTGGGTTCTTAAATCCCTGTAAGTTGTTATTTCTAAATGTCATAGGGCAATGAACACATCCTTTAAGAGTATTTTATAATGCTAAAGGAGTGTACACGAGAAGAACGATTGACAAGTGATTAAATATTTATGGGTTATTTTGTTACACGATCCTATGTTTAATTATATGATTATTTTTTTCTACCTTTGCCATGTAAACCTGTTTTACAAAGCAATGTAGATCATCTTGGTGTATGGAGCGAGTAATGTATATGTATTTAAAATTACCTTTTAACTTATTTTATTTGTTTTTCGTATTTTTTGGTTTAAGTTGTCCCAAGGCTGCCATAGGTAGAAGCCTCAAACTGGGGTTTTTATCGAGGAAATAACAAATTATGAGTGCTATTCAGTCTGACATAGCAATATTTATTTTAAAAGAATGATTATATCGAATTGATATTGTTGAAGGTTTCCATGCCTAATGTTCTGTTCGGGTGGTTCAAATTGTGGTATGCAATTAAATGGAAATAGATTAACCTTTTTCATGTGGTCGTTAGAAAATTGTGCTTACTATCCTTTTTGAAAAGTGTTCACAAGTTTTGATTTGGTTTTACTTTGTTTTTGATAAATTATGGTTTTCTCTTTTAAAGTATAAGTATATTAAAAGAAGTACAATTTTTACGCGACAAAGTCGTAAAAATTGACATGGGAAGGTTCGATTTGAAATCACCCGTTAGAACAAATATTACTATAAAATATAAGATTACATACCAGTTATATTACAGCATCTAATCTATTATATTACATTGAGTTGGTGCCCATCTAGTTTATTATGTACAGCACACCAGTTTTATTACAATTAATTGACTGGTTAATAATTATTCTATATTCTTCTATTTACTTAAGTACAGGTAGAAATTGAAATTATAAAATAAACAGTAAGATATGAAAAATTGTAAATTAATATAAATAGCTAAATTATGACTTCGAAAAACTAAATTATGTCATATATAATGATTATTATTATTGGTGAAATAATCTATTCACTTTTGTTAAAAGAAAATTATTCTTATACGTTATCCTTGTTAATCATATTTTCATTTATTTTAAATTAAATTTATAAATAAAAAAAATGAACAAATACCAATTGAAATAGATTTTCTACTCCAAATTTGAATTGACTAACGAGTTTTGAGAAAAGGCAATTTTCTGATGGAATCATCATATTAGTTTTTAATCTGGCATATGACACCTAGTCGAAGTCCGATTTGAAAAGGAATGGTTAGCGTAGTTCTTCATCATCATATTATCATAATGCCTTATTGAACCATATTTTTGTCTTACTTGTTTTTCAGCTTGAATTTGAATCAAAGTCTAAATTATTCTCAAATGCCATTCCATCCAGAAATTGCTTGCTTGCGGGCTCATTAACTTCATATTATTATATAGAATATAGTTGTGTAGACTTAGAACTAAATTCAAATTAAACTAAACCCTTTTTGTGGGAAATCAAGTTATCCCAAACATTAAGAATTGATTAATCTATGAATAGGACAGATTCAACTTGTGATGATGTTTGAAGAAGACATATTTGTTCATTGATCTAGTACATGGATTGATTCGTTGCTTCTACCTTGAAAAATGTAATGATAATATGATACACAAGAAAGGAGATGAGAAAACTTTAGAATTTACACATGCATTGTATTCTAAGCCATTGCATCCTTCTTGCTAAAGTTTTCTATCAACTCCAAGTCTATGCCACGATTATGGCAATCAATTTTTTGTCTCTTTATTTCTCGTTAGCATTGAAAAGTAATAATACTATAATAGCACAACTAGATCACCTCAAATAAGATGACAATCACATAAATGGATAACTCAGCACAACTTGAACCCAGTTTCTTCTGAATCTCAAATGCAAATATAGAGGCATTTCAGTCTTTGACCTAGAATTTGGCCCTAGTGCCTCATCATTTGTTGATTTCTTGCATGTACATATTAAGTTCCAAGTGATGCTAATTTCATGAAAGTTTCCTTTTCGATTTTTACCGCACAAGTTATGACCTATTGGTAATTAGAAGATATATAGTTGAATGAAAGTTTGAGATATTCTTAAAAAATATAAATAAATTAAATGAATTTCTTATTAGTTAATTTTGAAACACCTTTATAAATTAGCTTACACAAAAATTAATTTAACCTGTTAAAAAGATTCAAGTTATAATTTTGTCAAACATGTCTAATCTCATATAGATGTATATATATGGTCCGAGTTTGATCATTAATAAAAATAATATATAATAATGTTTTGCTTATTTTATGATCGAGTTATATAAGTGTAAGATGAAAATTTTGAAATATATAGATAAAAAATATTGAGATTCTCCCTAATTATATAAATGGAAAATTATAATTTACATCTGAAAAGAAAAAGTGAGAGATCAATGTCTCTTTCTTTGATATTAGTTCATCCTGCTTTCCCAACATGTTATCATATATATATATATATATATATATATATATTAACAAATTTAGCTTGCATAAAGACTTATGATTGGATGATGATTATGTAAAATATTGTCCACACTATTTACTCATAAAAATCTTCACACCTGTATGGTATAAAAAGTAAACTAGATTTTTAACTGATCTTAGCTTCAATTACACCTCTTTCCACTCATTTTTCGCTATTGCATGTGAAGTATATGGCCAGACTGTCCATGAAACTGACTTTGGTTCTTCTTAGCCATCATTCTTCAACTTAGAATATCCTTTTCAATTTCATCCCATTTTTTTATCATTACATGTGATATATATACATGTGCACGTATTTAGATATATGTGTAGCACAAGAATCAATTCATAGCAGCAAAAAGTAAACACAATTGAACAACTAGTAATGGGGGATCATAGCTTTCTTATGATCTTTTCATTCTTGTTGCTTCTCATTATTTGTGCACAAACAAGCTTAGCTCAACTTAGTCCCGGCTTCTATAGAAGGACATGCCCCAATGTGGAACAGTTGGTTCGTTCTGCTGTGGAGTTGAAGTTTCAGCAGACCTTTGTGACTGCCCCTGCCACTCTCAGACTCTTCTTCCATGATTGCTTTGTGAGGGTGTGTAAGCCTATCTATTTCATGACTTCAAGGCATAGACATGATGACAAGAATGCTAGACACACTTTCTTTCATATTCTCTAACACTTTTTATGATTGAACTGAAATTTACTAGAAGTCCTTTTAGTTTTGTTGCGTTATGTTTATTATTTAATGATTCTTTCCTGATTTAGGACTAGGATCCATCAAAATTGGTGGTTGTTGATATATTTCAGCCTACTATATTTAGAGTGTTTAAAAGTGAGTTTCAAAAATTGTGGCTAGCATTCCTTGAGATATTATCACATCAAATTAACTATAGTTATTGCTTATTGAGTTCAAATAACCACTTACATGCTCATTTTTGCGTTGACTTTCTGAGATGGTTTGAGAATTACCTTAGATTCATTAAAAGTGTTATCCATGAATTAAAGCTCAATGATGACTAAAGATATAATTAAATTATAGTAAATTTTACAGGTTAGTTTTATAAAGTTGAATTAGATTTAAGCATGAAAATGCAAAAGTATTTATATAATCTGCATTTATATTCATCCATTGTTCAATAACTTCTATTTGCATGGCTTTTGAAAGGCTATTGATATTGCTTCAATTTCTGCACAGGGTTGTGATGCTTCCATTTTGCTTGCATCTCCAAATAACAAGGCAGAGAAAGATCACCCTGATGACATTTCACTAGCTGGGGATGGTTTTGACACTGTGGCTAAAGCCAAGGCAGCTGTTGATAGTGACCCTCAATGCAGAAACAAAGTCTCTTGTGCTGATATTCTTGCTCTGGCTACTAGAGATGTCATAAATTTGGTACATAACTTTTACATTACTTTTCTACTTGAAGTTACTGATAAAATTGTTGTGTTCCTATATTCTACCTCTACAAGCCAAACACTTTCCACTGTGCTAACTCCTCAACAATCCTTGAATTGTAGGCTGGAGGACCATTTTATAGAGTTGAATTGGGAAGGCGTGATGGGAGAATATCTACTATTGCCAGTGTTCAACGCCTTCTTCCTCATCCTCATTTCAATTTAGATCAGCTCAATTCCATGTTTGCCTCCAATGGCCTCACACAAACAGATATGATTGCCTTATCAGGTAACTTCAACAAGTGACAAGGTTCTGTGTTTTTTGAGTATTCAACCAAAATTATTAGACTAAAATAGAATGTTTGCTTCTTTATGTAAAAAGAAATTTAATCAGAATCCACCTTTACACACATCTTCAATCATAGATTATCAATTTTCATTCCAAGAAGCTTGAAAATGATGTGTTGTTTGTGTTAGGTGCACATACTATTGGATTCTCTCACTGCAATCAGTTCTCAAAACGGATCTACAATTTCAGCCCCAAAAGACTAATTGACCCAACTCTAAACTTACAATATGCCTTCCAACTTAGACAGGCATGCCCTCTGAGAGTTGATTCTAGAATTGCCATCAACATGGACCCTGTCACACCCCAAAAGTTTGACAACCAATACTTCAAGAATCTCCAGCAAGGAAAGGGTCTATTCAGCTCTGATCAGGTCCTGGCTACAGATGAAAGATCAAAGGGCACAGTCAACTTATTTGCATCAAATGAAGTAGCTTTTAACAATGCTTTTATTCAAGCTATTACTAAGATGGGAAGAATAGGTGTTCTGACAGGAAGACAAGGGGAAATAAGGTTTGATTGTTTCAGGGTGAACTAATTCTTTAGAAAAATGTTTGGTATCAACACTACATAACATAGTGCTTGTAGTGTTGTAAGATGATAGAATCAAAGTGAAGTTGTGGGTAAAGAAAAGTGAGAGAAGTTGTAATAAAGGTGAGAATTGTGAAAATATGAAGCAATGTGTGAGAATACTAGTGAGTAACATTATTCACTTTATTTAGGGTAAATATCTTGCTGTTTAATCTCTAAATATAAAAAGTAAGAATTGATTCTTGGTTATTGTAATCTAATGATTAAATAGTCTCTGATTTAATGTTAAATTACTTTTGAAAATTAAATTTTAATGATAAAATAACTTTACAGAAGATATAATTCTTATACTTTTTACATGTCAAACATTAAATCAATTTCTTTGTCTATTTAGGTGAGTTCATCATTGATTTCTTTATTCATTTTTTGTTTCATATATGAACATGTATTTTGTATATTTGTTAATTCCTAGTTGTATTAATAATTGCAGTTCTTTCTGTTCTTCTCGTGTCTTCCAGCTTCCTTGGGAATGAAAGCAAGTTCTTATTAATAAAAGAGAAGAGACAAAAAAAAATTATTATTCCCAAATAAAAAGACATAACCCCAAGTTATCCTTTATAGTAATATATCAGACTTGAAGTCCTGATTTTGGGAATCTTATCAATTTCTTTAAATAATTATTTCAATGTCATGTATGAAAATCTTAGATATTGCAAACTTCCCATTTAATTGACTTTTCCTTAGTAAAATTTTTGTCTTATCCAAAAATTGTTTAATTTATACATGAATTAAAAGATAGAGTTGAATCAATTTGTTTTCTTTGTTTTCTTTATACCAAGGTATTTTATAACCCTTAAATTTATTTTAAAAAAATTATTTAAATGAAAATTTCTACTATTCATGGGACCATGAGAATAAACAATCATTTATTTAGAATGTAGAAAAATTATATCTGTTATGAGTTTTTTAGTCAGTCATGCACCTTTTGTTAATATGGTGTATAAATAAGTGTATGTTTTGTACTTTTCTCTTTGATAATCAAGATCTTGATGTCTATACGTTCTTATCACAAAATAACTTGATTTTCTTATATCATTCATTATACATGGTCCTATACAAAATTAAGCAGTTAAATTTTATAAAAGGATGTTTATGTTATGAACTCAATTGCAACACAAGAAGAAGCTATAAAAAATATTAAACACTTTTTTACGGAATAATATTTCTAGAAATACATAGCTGTGACATAAATTTCATACTATTTTCACATCTAGCAAAATCAAATTAGTATATTTAATTATGTCAAACTTATCTAACTTCCGACATTTTGAACTATTTTCAAATGATCAAATCTTGTATCTACTTAGCATCCTTGTAAAGTATCTAATATTTGGATGCATGCAAAACTAAACATACATTAGAATTTGTTATGTTGATGTATAATGAATTCGTTATGTTAATTTATAATGAATTTTCTTCATTTTCTTTTCTTTAAAGGAATTCTCAAGACACTGATAAAGGCTAAACATGTTTTCTTTAGCCATGAGAGTATTACTAAATTTATAATTTGTACATCATTTTTTTTAAATCTTTTTGAGATAATTCTAGAGTACCTCAAGAATGATCTCGATCTATTTGAATGTTCAATATAAAAGATGCATTGTAAAGATCTTTTATGTTAAAATTTTTCGAGATAGAAATCTCTAAGTTTCATGCAATAAATTTATATCATTGTTTCCAAACAAAATATCATTAACATACAAAGTAAGAAAAAAAAAGTCCAGCTCTCACAAAACCTATTATATATGCAATTATCAATTAAATTTACCTCAAAGTCACACCAGTGAACCATGAAATTTAAAATAATATTGTCTATCATATTTGCTTAAGCTTATAAATTTTCAGCTACACTTTATAAAACCATTCAAATAGATTATTATGAGTAATAGAAGATATTTATGTGTCACTGAACAAACTAACAAAGTAAATGTTTATCATACTTTCATTTAATAATAAATGACCAAATATGGTAAAATTGCTTTAACTCTTGTAATAATTTCTTTTAAATTCTCATATTTAAGATGATTTTTGGCAGGTTTAGGAGACAAAACATGTTAGATTAACCCTACATAACATCATCAACCGATATTTTAAGATGGAAAAACCATGAGGAACACTGAAGCAAGCAAGTAAAGGTAATTTATGATTGAGCTCATTCATGATCATTTCCATGTATTGAAAAATAAAAGGTGCATCCGTACACATTCACTTTAAAAACAACCCCACTTTTGAAGAATTTTTTAGACGGAAAAAAATGGCCAGAATTCGATAAAGAAGATTGGCTAATAAATTGTTGGAGACACACTAGTATTTGGGGGTTGTCGTGTAGCTAGCCTTATCAAGGACACACGAGTCCAAAGTCTAGCAGACAAGAAATTGCCTAACATTATCTTGTGTGTCATGGGGTCCCTCAATTAGCAAGTCTTCAAAATCTTTTGCTCAAAAGGGACTATGGAGTTTTATATTATATTCATCTCAAACAACTTGCATTAATAGTGTGCAAATGAATCAGTAACAACCCCATTACCACATAAAAGAAACAACTTCTGGGCACACAATAGTGCATGTTGTGACAACTTTTTTTATGGTAAGGGACACAATCTGTGAGCAAATTTTCAGGACTGCTATACTGTTTACACTTCTGACAGACATCACTGTAAATTTTTGACACAACTATAAATGTTAAGTGCCAAGATTTTGTGGTTTTATGAGGAGAACATACTACTCCTGAAAGACTGATTTTTTTTCTCCAGAATGTGGAAAGGTGTGATTATGATAACCATTTTTGAGATGTTGCCACTTGCCATGCATGTGATGCTCTTATCCTTCTAGGTGGTGGTGCATAGTTTTTGTCTTTCCAGAACAAGGTTGAGAATAACATCATTTTCAATAACAAGAATTTGGGCCAAGAAGAACCTTAACCAGTTTGATTTGATGTAGTGTTTTGACAATTGGCATTCCTTGTATGCTTAAATTCCCATATAGTGCCAAGTAGTACTAGGTTATGCCTTTACAATAGGTTTGAAAATAATATGTAGGACAAGAATGTAAATTAAGAAGCACATCAAACTCACTCTACCTATTTACAGAGAGGGACACTCAGAAGTGGGAGTATAATAAGTTATCCATTTATTGGAATAAAGTAAAAGAAAAAACTAATCTAGGAATCTGAACACATGAACCATAAAAATTCAGTGGTCCATGTAGAGCTGAGATGAAGGATTCATGATGATACAATAAAACAGGTTAAACTCTCCTATTTAAGCTTTAAACCTTGAGAAAGCCAATGTGGCCCCTTTCTCTCTTGATCAAATGTCACACTTGAGCTGCTCATGGGTGTAGTGGGGTCACTGCAATCTCCCACCCTATCCGATTGGAAAGAGACAGAAGAATTTAGCTCCCTAGTTTTCCCATTGGGTGAGTCTGAGCACCCTAATGGGAGCAGATAAGGTTTCTTACTGTTATTGTTATTATTATTACTATTATTCTTAACTTGGCTTCCTCCTATGCTTAAAGTCAAATCCACTTCCATCTCTTCATCACACACATTGCTGCTTATTTTACACCTCTCAAGTGCAGTGTAGGAGCTAGGCCCTGCCTCATTCTCTTCACACCTTCCAAAAATGTCTCTCTCAGCAGGCCTTTGAAGGTCAAAACCTCTTTGCCTCTTCATGGTCTCCCCAGAACAGCTTCCACTCCTTTCCTTTGAGCATGGCTCATCTCTCAAACTTTGGACATGGAAATCAGGTCCATATGAAATTAGTGTTGTAGTAGTTTGCTGCTGCTGCTGTTGTTGAAGGAAATGAGAGTGACTCATGTCTATGCCATTCATTGGAGTCCAAAATTTCTTTTGTTTGGTTTCCTTTCTTAGGTCATCCATCAGCATCTTTTGCACACTGTATACCCGGTGGAGTTCCCTTACCTACAAATTCCAAACACTCATCATTATTTGCCAACTAGTAATAGCTTCAAATCTCAGCATGCCATATTGTCCCTGATGTGAAAGAGATTTCAACAAAATTGACAAAATAATGTTACATATGGTGTCTAATAGGAATTGTGAACGTACAATTATTAAGAGTTGGAGAATTATTAAAATTTGGCCATGGATACAGTACTGATGTCACAGAATGCAAGACATCTTACATTGATTTTGACATCAGCATGGTCACGGTCAAAAGAATCATGATTGTACATTACTACCAATTTTTTTGTACAGTGCCCTCCTAGGTCCAAAGATCAATAAAAGGTGAAATTCTGTATTCAGTTGGATTGAAATCACATGTCCCTTTTCTTCCTCATTTCACATCCCCGAATCAAAAAGTAGTAACAAACGGTTAAAAAAAAGTAACATACTTGACAGTTCTTGTTCCCCTTCACATGCCACTTTTTAATAGGGGTAAAAGGAAAGAGGGATATGTACTTTGGTTTCCATTGTGTTGGGGCCTTGGAGTATAAGGCAGTAATTTGGTTTGAGAACTTCTTTTTATATCATTTTACTTAAAGAAAATGTCACTTCATTCATATTTAAAAAAGTGAATACAGAAAATAGTGAAAAAAACAATGAAAGTAAAATGTTTTTAATAAAAATAAGAACTATATATATTTTCTCAAACTGAACAACACTTTTCATGAATGGAACCATATGACCAAATCCATAAACTCAACCAATGTGTGACACTAATGTTTTATTCTAACACATTCAATCAGGAATGAACATGAACATAGAACCAAAGCAAGTCTTAGTCTTTTGATCACCCTATGACATTTTCTTCATGCTGTGTGTGTGACATTTCTACCACAAATTGAATAACAACCTGAATTTTGTACTGCTAATATGAGAAGATAAATATTACAACATGGATATGATACCTGGTGTTTGAAGATGTCCTCATGCATCTGCATAGTCTTTTTGATGGAGTCTATGCTGTTTCTGTCAAGCATCCTATCCATGGGATCTTGCAATTTGTTAATTCCAACACTGAAATGGTTGTTAGTCACTCCCTTGTTCTGATAGTGCTCCCAGACATCCACACCACCCACAATGAAGTTGTTGCTGTCTACCGAGGATGCTAGAAGATTTATGGAATATTCAATTTTAGTTCCCATGCCTGTAAAAAAATGATACTTTTTTAAGTTTTTTCTCTCACCACTATCAGAGTTCAACTTCTGTGCCTAGTGAGTGCTGAGTAATGGCATCAACAATTGGAAAATTGCCTTTTATTATGCTTATGCTAAACAATAATGAATGAAACATGATATTTCTGTTCCTGCTTCAAGTGGTAGTAAAGAATCTCAAGAAACATCAAATACTAATCGAAGAAACTGAGGAATTCATATATGGAAAAATCAAAATCCCAAAGAACTAGTCATAATAAAGCTTCATATCATGTGCAAACTTTAAATTGCAAGATTCTGTTGCCTCCTTTTTAGGTGCAAAGATATAGAGCCATATCTTGCAAGAGTACTACTTTGATGTTTGCATAAATTTGTCAAAACAGGGGCAACTTTCCTAACCAAAAGTACAGAGGGGACAGAGAATTTGCGTAGCAAGGTTCAAAAGTGTAAACAAACATTGCCATTATGCTGAAGAAGTATGAAATAATGAACATTGGATGTTGGCATTTAGGTGGGTCTGTGTGTGGGATGAAAGCATCACTACCACCACTAAGGTCAGGCCCATATCATTGATCTTGATTTACTATTCTTAGAAATTAGGCACAGAAAAGTGTTCATTTCAAATTGCTCCTTATAAAGCTAACCTGGATGAAAAGGAAAGGAAAATAAAGCAAAAAGACAACAACCAAACTTTTATATCTAAAGAAGCTCAGATAGAGAGAATTAAAAGAACACCCCATTCACACAAACACAAGGAGTTTAAATGTCAAGACATGAACAAGTCAACACAAATTTTCTCATGCATGGTCACCATGGATAGGCATGAATGAACACCACTTTAAGAGCAATCAAAGCAATCAGAAATGGTCTTCAACCTTCTCAATTGATGACACACATAACAAGCATTAAATCTGAGAACTGCAACACCTTCTCTCACCTCATTTCTTTGGAGACCAAGACTCCACACCCAAAGGAAAAAAGTACAAAAAAAAAGAGACTTAATCACAAGGGGTTGATGTCTGTTTAAAGTTGATGCAAAAGATCACCTGTTGTGAGTAGTACCAAAATTGCAGCTTTCTGTGAAGAAGTTCATTGAGCATCTTCCTCCCTCATGCCAGCATTTTTTCCCATAGGTTAGTCTTACTACTAATCGAACCAAAACCAACAAAACAGGAGGCCAATTCTCTCATGGCTCTCCTTGAGTCATGGTTTAAGGGAAAATCAAAGGAGGGAAGAATCCAAGTGGAGAGCAGCAGCTATGGAATTTGGAGAAAGTTGTGGAGACACCAAAATCTCTTGGCTGTTAAATTTGAAACCTTTACTTGGACAGAAGAAAGGAAGCAGCTGAAATTTTAAAAGAAGAATGATGGGGTTAATAATTAGGCTTGACAGGCTGTGAGAGGGAAGCAAGGGAAAAGCTGGAAGTGCAATGTGTCTGTTTATGTGTGAGTGCTTGAATGATTTTGAGAGAGAGAAGGGGGGAGAGGGGGATGATATAATATGAATATTGTGTATTTGTGAACATAAATTTAATGTATTTTGTATATATGTAGTTCACTGTAATGTGGGAAAGGATTGGTAGTGGGGACCACAAAGTTGCATATTAAAAACAAATGACACTCCTAAACATGAGCCAATGTAGGCCAGTGAACAAGATATTCCAGACAAAGTCTTGCAGGGCTTAATCAAGATATGCATGAACAATGAAAGTTAGTGCTTCTTTCCTATAGGACCTACCACCTCTTTCTCCCTTTAAAATTTCTTGTTTTTGGATATTCAACGATTGAGATTTGATTATTCTTTCCGTACATGCAGAACAATATCTAGAGATCTGTTATGTTTGAGATTTCACCAGAGTGTACCAATTTCAGTTCAGGTGGGTGGTCATTGGGATTCCATGTGTAGTGAAATTTTCCCTCTGCTGCAGTAAATTCCATTGGCTTGGGATTTGAAACTGATAATGACTGCTTCCATGGAGAGAAGAGAATAAGGGACACACACACATGCTCTCTTGTTCTCTCGTGACACTCAAGGATCCTTCTAAAATAATCAAATTCACTTCAATTCTCAACAATAAAAAGGAAAATGAAACATGTTTTTGATCTCACATAATGTCTCAAAACTTGACTTTAGCTTCCATAAAATAAGAAACTGACATAGATTTAGTCCCTGTGACAAAAACCTTGTTTTGTTTAAAATATGAAATGGGAACAAAATCAAATAAAACAGAGATATTTGAAGAAAGTAAAAATGTATATGAATTTTATTTCAGCCATAAAAGGGAAGAAAAATAGACCCTTTTAGTGCCTGATAAATATATATTACCTACGTTTCATTTTTTGGTGGAGAGTAAGTGCATGGCAATTCATGTTTGTTCTCCTGGAAAAGCAGCTTTTTTTTTTTTCCTATGTCAACCTTAAATAAAGTTATTGATTTCAATTATTCTAGTGAGTTTTCTGAAGTGAAACAAGAGGAAAATAATAATTTGTTTGAAAATGGAAAAGGGTTTGGTGAGCTTTATGTGCTTGTTGAAGCAAAGAATTTTGATGTATGGAGCAGAAAAAGAAAGCATGATGTGTGGTGCATCCAATGGATGTTCCCACGTCAGTTGTGTCCCATCTCCACTCTTTTGGTGCTTTCCTTCTGCCCTTTTCCTTAGACATAAATTTTCAACAGAAAAAAAAAATAAAAATAGGAGAGGCTAATAAATATCTAAGTGAATGGAAACTTGAAGTTTCTATTAATGAGTTGTCAGTAATAATTGCAGAAAACATAAAGAATTGAGATGGAAGGATGAGAAACTTCTCCCCACCTAAAGGATCATTTTCCCCACAAGTCAAGGTCAAAATAGTTCTTTGTAGGAACTTTAAAAAAATGTTAAAAAAAATCTCTATGGTACACAGGTTAAAGAAAAAAAAAATGAATGATTCCATGAAAGAATAATGTTCATGCCCATTATCTATTTCAGACATTGTTGTATACAAATTTGAGCATCATAATTCTAAATGTTGTAATTTTGTGGATTGTCTTGTTTCTTTATGTTCTTTTTTCTTGCAGTGAATTGGGATGAATTGATGGAAATGGAAAGTTGTTTTTCATAATCCAAAACTGTGATGCAGAAAATAATGGGCACAGAGATCCATGTGTGTGTTGTGATGATTAAGAAATGCATAGATTTTGATATTTAAACATTTGTATACATATGTTTGTGTTTTGTTTTGTAGTTGGTATGCAGAGACTGTTCCCAAGTTTGCAATAGAGTTTATGCAGGCTTATGCTACCATTGTTTTCACATTTACTTACACAAAAAACAATGCACACGCGTGCTATCTTATATTTAAATTTGCATTTGATAATATTCCATAATATCTAACAAATATTTTGTATTTCATCAGTGACATTTAAAGTTATAGTCGTGTGTCAAAATTAATGTCTTATGTTTTAATTGATAAATTTTTAGAATATATCACTCACGTAATTTTCACTTTAAACAGTGTACAAATATGATTATATTTCACAATATGTCTGTCTTGTTTATATAATTAACGTCTTATAAATAATTTATTTTAGACATTGAATGTTAAATAAACCTGATATTATTAATGTATAGTCTAATTATATTTTAATGCTTAACTTTTAATAGTGTTTAGTTGTTTAACTAAAATACATAGGTAATAGATAATGTGCTACATAATTAAATACCATTAATTACTTCTGTTTTATATCTATTAATGTTTTATTTTTTTAACAAATCTCAAGTTTAATTATATTTTACATATACTCTTATTTCATTATTACAATGAAAATAATTTACATCAAATAATAGATATTAAACAAGCATAGTTTAATATAAATATGATAAAGTTTTACTTCTATTAAATTCCCAGAAGTAATATTTTTAATAATCGGAATCCAAACTCATTTTCTTTTAGTAAGTGATCTTCATTGTGTTGAAGAAAATTTGATGATTAAATTTTTTTTTTCAAAATTTCAGATGATTAAATCTGTCAAAGGTATTGGTCGATGATTAATTAATTAATTAATTAAGTCTATATCTTCAATCCTATGTTACTTTAATTGCAATCGAAATGACATACTTTTAAAATGACAGTCTCTTAGCTTCAGGAATAAAGTCTTCTTTTTAGGACCTCCAAAAAAAATTATTTAGTGATAGTATCTTAAAAAAATAAAATATCAATTACTTCATAGACAATTTTTTTTGAAGAATTAATAAATAATATTAATATATTAGGAAAGTCAACTACTTTTCTTAAAAAGAAACTCCTCGTTCGTGTTTATTTCTTTTTATCAAAAAGTGAAATAATCTTTTAATTTCTTCCTTTATTACAAAAAACACAAAAGACATTTTTCAGATTTGATATTGATTTACTTTGATACAATAGAAAATATATTAGATTATCATGACATACTAATTAGTTAGAGACTAAGAACATACTTGTAAGAGTTTCTTCAAGATTTTCAAAAAAGAAAAAAAACACATTTTTTTATAATTTAAAGTAAATTATCTATATAATATACTTTTGAAAAAACTCTCTCATTAATTTATTTTTAAAATTTTTTATTATTAACTTGTAAATAAACTAATTCTAATTTTTTATTTTATTTTTGTCTATAAATCATTTAAGAAAAGCTTGTCCAAATAAAACCTAATTTATTTGTAGTACTATGGTTATTGTTTGTCTAAAAACTTTGTACTAAACATAGAATATGATATTTCAACTAATTAGATCATCCCATGATATGCAAATATAAAGTGTTTATCATTACATCACTCAATCAAATTATAATAATATATTTTTTTGCAAAAATAATTACACCTTTAAAAAAGAGGATAGATTTCATCCTGTTTTGGCAAAATTTCTGAAATAAATTAATGTAGGGTCAATTGAGATCATGATTTGGCATTGTAGGCACATATGATTCTTTGAACATGTTCACTTGATATGTATGGTAGCTTATGTCAAACCTTTCTCCTATTCTTGGGATTGTTGAATATCTAACATTAATTAGAGATGGTTTGAAGAAGAAAGATTATAATAATATGATGAACTTGATGTGTCTAGGTTGGCCACGTGAAGCATCCACATGATCAATGGACCTAACAATCAACAACATCAAAACAGCACAGAGAGATTCAATCATGCATTGTTGCCCAAAACCTAAAAATATCTCAATCATATCACTATCTATTTTCTTGGAGTATTGATTCGTATGTGATGTTATTAACTATGTGAACATGTTGTCATTTTCTAGGAAAATTGTGTAATACGAGAAAGAGCTGTGCCTGTGACCAATCACCAAGGGACTCTATGGAATCAAAAAGAAAAACTAATGTCAAAATCAATGTTCAACAATTATATATACACATAGACAGAAGAACATAGCTTCAATATATGATGTCATGAATTTGGTCATATAATAAATAAATACCCATTATTTTATTAGTTCGGTTAGATTTAAAAAAAAAAAAAACGAGTTTACATAGGGAAAATTGGTATTTTTAATTAAAATGGTGTTGATTTTGTTCATCCTAATTCCGGTTTAAATTTTTTGAATAAAAAACTTTATTAAAATGAAAATTCTATTATAAAAGCTAATAAAGTTTTCCAAAAAAAAAAAAAAAAAAAATATTTTTTAACACTTGTATTTTTTTTTTTATATTTAAATAATTTTAAAATTTTTAAAAAAAAAAACTTTTAAAAAAAAAAAAATTATATTAAAAAACCTAAAAATTTTCCAAAAAAAAAAAAAAACTAATCATTGTTTAAAACTATTGCATGTTTTATATCAATGATATAACTACTTTGTGTATTTGTGAAATATAAGAATGTATTCCTGAATACTATTCCGTACGGAAATCTTCTTGGTCTGCACTATTTATAGCAAACAATTATATTAAAGGGGTTTCTAAGTATTCACTTACGAATATGTCTCAAAATATTAAATATTTTAAATTATTTCTGAAAGTTATAACTAAATAATGTTTATGATATAACATGTTTATATAATAAAAAAGACCAAAATAAAGTAATCTGTCTACTTAAACTTAGGCAAGCCACCTATGTATAATCTAAACCATATAATTTTTATGTTTACTTTACAACCAGATCTATTGATCAGAGTCACATACACATATGAGGAGAAGAAAGAATAATAACAGTTAAAATTTCTTAATAGCTTTTAAAAATTAGTTTTCACACAAATTAATTTTAAGTTATTTTTTTCTTCTAAAAATTTGTATAAAAAAACTCCTTCGCTGTCTAATATTGTATTTATTTATTTAATTAATAGGAGTTTGATATTAGTGTGAAGCCCTAGGGATATGTGAGAAATAGTTGTGGCTAGCAAGAGAAGTCTCTGAAAAGTGGGAAGTTTTGAAGAGAAAAATGATGTTGAAATTAAAAAAAGTGTGAGAAAAGGAGTGAGGTAATTAGGGTTTGTAAAGTGGTCCATGTTGTAAGAACACTATGGAAAAAATGTGTAGGGTTTAGTGATGGGGATAAGATAGGGAGGACATGGAAGCATAAAGGCTATTCGTAGGGTTGAAGTTGGAGCTGCTTCTGCATTCAAAGGCACGCGTTGTACCCTAACAAAGGCACAACCCTTAGCAAACTAGACCCACACACCACCATTACTTTCTTCTCTTTTTTTTCTATCTTATTTTTCTTTTCTTATTTATAGAAATGAGGAAATTATCACTCTAGAGTCTTCTTTAATGCCATGACTTTCAAAGTCCTTGATTTTCAGTACAACTTATCTTATTTTACCTATAAGATATTCTTCTTATATAAGTTACCAATTGAAGTATGTAGAAAAATATTTACCAAGAAAATTGATCAGATAAATAATATATAAAAAAATATTATTGTATTGTACCGTCTCTTGAAAGTAGGGACACATTTGTTTTGCAATAAGAAACTTAACGTAAGAAGATGAACCTGATTTTGACTAGGTTCCAAATTGTAATTTCGTTATTTGAGTTATAAAATGAAATTATTTATAATTATACTTTTAAGTTGAATTTCATCTATTTAAGTTGTCTAAACTTAAATTTATCGATTATTTTCAAAATAAAAAAGTTCATTATTAATTTTTTTTCATTAAAAAAATTAGGTAAAAGACACACTAGTTTATCATATTTCTTCTTATTTGATATCATTGAAGGTTTTTAACTTATTTGGATTCGCAAACAAATGCTTAATTATTTAAATTATTAGAAGATATTTCCTGATCTTTTTTATGAATATCCATCAATACTTCATTTATATATTTATCATTATGTTTTACTTTGTAACGTGATAATTCATATTTTGGTATATCCTTTTAACTTTTCAAACTTTTTTTTTTATAAAATAAAATCAACAGGAAATGCATGTATGTTTTATACTTCTTAACCATCGAAAAAAAAATATCTTCTTTATCTCATAATTTTGATTAGGTGATATATTCCTTTCTTAAAGCATGTCTTTCAAATAAAGTAATTTTGTGAAGGTTTTATTCTGTTCACTTATTTATTGCTTTCAAATTCATTAGTATTATCATTGTTGGCAATCTTATGAAGTTAGTTAAATTAAGATACTACTTATTGTGATTGTTGGGAGAATATGAGGGGGTATAACGAAGAGATCTCATAAGAAAAAGAAATGAGCCAAACATACATAAAGGAATGACACCACCTTTAACTCAAAACCTTAAGGCAGTAAGTTTATGGGTCTTATATATTGCTTAACTTTTTCATTTTTATTCAATGTGAGACTTAAATTCATACTTGGATACCCAACACTCTTTACATCACTAGACATATTTTAATATAAATGTGCTTGGAAAAAAGACTTTACTTCCACATCACTAACCATGCCTTCTAATCTATGTCAATAGTTGGATAAACAAATTCTCCCGTTTGACACACATTTGACTAATTTAACAATGTATCATGCATGAAAATCTCATTTTATTTTATCAGAGGAGTGACCTTATCCTATTTAGAAAGTTTTACTTTATTATAGCGTTGATTAGTACACAATTTTAATCAATATGTATAGAACATATACCCTCGTAAAGAACTCAAAAACTTAAGAATACGAGCACCCTAACCTCCATCATATAATATTTGATCAATGATCATACTATACTACTAGGATATTCAAACTAACAAAGACTCATCTTAGAAGTCTCTTAGAGCACATGCAACAACTACACCTAAACCTGAAAAACAGGTTTGAAAACTGACTCAAAGTAAAAAAAGGGTAGAATTAAACTTACTCAAATAAAGTTTCTGATTGGATAGTATTGCTCAGATTACTGTTACGAGTCCAATGACAGACTTCGATTATTGATCTGATGAAGAAAGAAAATAAGATTTTATAAAGAAGACAGAAAAAAGGAACATATTTGTAGAGAAACAATGATTTTATAAAAGTGAGACTTGACTAATTAGCTTTTTCTACAAATCTGTATTTTCAATTTATTAATAAAATATTCAAGTGCTCATTTCATTTTTATCACTTCTACTCTAAATTATATTTCTAGATTATTATAAATTACTTAATGACAAAAATAAAATACATTAACATACAAAAGTTTATAAATTAAGAATCACAAACTAAAAAAATTAAAATATTTACAAACTAAAACAATATATTAAAAATAAATTAGAAAAGAATTTCTAAAATATTTACGAACAAAAACAATATATTAAAATTAATTTTAGACAGGTTAAAATTAGCTCATATACAAATTAAAAATAAAAATTTGAAGAAAGTAGAAGGAAGAAAGTTACTACGAATTAACTTATATAAGAACTGATTTTAATTTAAAAAATTACTTTCAAATTTTCTTTTCTGATAAAAAAAATTATCTAAACAAGTTATTATAAATATAAAGGTAGCACTCATCTTGTTTATAATATTTTCTTGGTCATTCATAACATGATGAGATCATCCCACTCAAACAAAACAGATTGTTTCAGCATTATAAATCCAAATAAGTGCATAATGACTAGTCACATAAACCTTCTCATCCTCTATTTGCTGGTTTGTTATCTTTCCCTCTTTACTTCATCTTGGTTAGTTCACCATTCACAATTGCTTCAAGTTTTGGCACTTTCCAAAAAACAAAATACTTAATTATGAACCAATTGATATTTAGAATGTTCCTTCTCAATCTCCTATGTGCCCCACCCATAGCTCAATTATAGAATATAGTTGAGGAAACAAACCCTCCTAGTTTAACCAATCAAAAGAGCCACACAATCTAATTACAAAACCCCATGACACAAATCTTAAATTGATCTAAAAAATGTAGCATATGTTTATCTTCAACTTTATGGCCCCACTGTATAAAAAAAATAACTTGATACATGATTGGTCCTTCAAATTACAAAATTTCAACAAATGTGTGCCCCTTTGTTGTATAATATATAATATAAGAGCCGTCATGGTCCTAGAAGGGTCATCACACTGAATCCCTCACTCTCACATGGATGCTTTGTTGATAAGGTGTGACCAAAAAAATAGTGAATGTGTGGTGTGTGATGTGGGGTCAAAACACATTGTGGGGGTGACAATTGTCACTCACCCAACCTTGCAAATTGTTCATTGTACTACCCTTATCATGTTGTGTCCAAGTTCCAACCAGAGTGCAGAAGATCTAATGTTCACTTTCTGATTTGACATGTTTTGGGATGAGTTGGTGTTGATTAGTTAAGATTTTTTTCATGAGGCTTCACTAATAGGCCTCTGGTTTGGTTGATTAAAGAAGCAATTGACTCAAGAATGAGCTTTTTGCTTAAGCATGCTGAGTTAAAGTCACCTTTTCTTTTCATTTCATTCATCACAGTGCCCAATGAGCATATACATTACTTCAGATAAAAGGGATCCCAACACCATCATCATACCTTTATTATATTTATATCATATCATATCATCTATAGCAGTAGTTTAATAGAGGCCAACCTGTATTTCAAACAAAAGCATACATTAAATTAATCTGAGTGTTATCATCTTTGCAATTAGTATCACCTTCCACAAATCACAATTTACTGCTCATGGAGAGCCATATAATAATATTATCCAACATTTTTCATTCTTTGCCATGTTTATTAGAGTGTCTTGAATAGGATATATGGGGTATTTTATATAGTTTTGCTTTAAATATTTTGAGGTAAAAGGCATATGGAAGAAAACTTTTATTACAAGAATTTAATCTCAACACTTGTGAAGTTCAATAAAAATGTAAATAGTATTTTGTAAGATTCATTATAAGTTTTCAAGGAGTTGTATTGTTGAAGTAAAGAATGTTACGATATAAAAAGAGAATTAAACAATGAATTTAATTTTTTATGTTTTATTAATGTAAAAAATTTAGCTAATTACAAATTATTACAGGTATGAGACTTTTAAAATATTTTTTATTGTACACACACATATATAATAATAATAATAATAATAATAATAATAATAATAATAATAATAATAATTTTTGATCAAACAATAATGTTATCAAACTACTTACTCTTAAACAATTCTAATGGTTCACCATTAAAGATGTTTAGTGCCACTCAAAATAAGGTCTTGTAGCTAGATATACAATTTTAAAACTTCAAATCATCATACTAACAATAGTTTTTATTGGTTAATTATCGAATTCTAAGCTATCATAATTACCCTTTAATTTTTCACCTGTTTGATGAAGATCAGAAGCCCCTTCTAAATTCATTGGTGCCATTAGAATATAAACTAGCTAGTAGTATAACCAGATTTGCTATGTGCCTAACATGGAGTTCTAAAGTTCAAAATCATGTGAAATTTGTAATGGGAAAGTCAAAACACTATTGATTTTGTGGTGTCTAAAATCTCCATGACAGAAAAGCAACCTTGTTTATGTTTTCCTTGAGCTAATCTAATTCTAGTGTGACACAAGCCACCTAAAATATATATTTTATAGAATATATTTAAAAGACTGGGAAAGGAATCACACAGGTTGGTTCATCAAGAAACACAGGTAAAAATATAATTAGCACAATTCTGAAAAAAATAAAAAATAATAGAAAAGAAAAGTTTGGATCCAATTCAGCCTCCACATTCAATGCATCAGATTCTGGTTACGACTTCCCCACCAAGAAAGATTAAAATAAGAACATAGAAATTGATATTTAAAGGACAAAAGGAATCTCTCCGTTTTGGGATGAAGGCTTATCTTCTCTGGATCCAATACCCTCTCTTCATTTATAATAATATCCTCATCACCACGTTATTCCATTGCTTGCATTCACATTATATATTCTACTCTCTCTTAATCTTCTATAAATCCTAATCCTCAATTATTGTTCACAAAATTATTCTATACAATAATAATATTTCTATCTTTCCTTGTCATTCCTCATTGTGTCATAAAATATCAAATCATGAACAAAGTGGTTGTATTCGTTACAATACAAGGACACTCTTTTCTTTCACAGACTGGCTCTCACATTTTATTTTATTTTTCTCCATTCAAATTATTGGCTATCTCTTTGATCATTTGATGTAGATTCTACTAGAAAATTCCATGGGAAAGCTTAAGCTGCCACTCTTTTTTTTTTTTTTTATTTTTTTGGCATTGGAAATTAATGGTTGGTGTTCTTGGGGGTGAAATTATTAGTATTTGAAAAGTAATTATGTTATTGGAGTTGCAAAGATCCACATAAAGTTGGTGTTGTTTTATCACCACATGGAAGAAGCATTGAGTAAGGATTGGATTGTGATTTAGAGAGAAGGGAACAACAGACAAGAATCTGAAAGCTTGATTGCATTTGTTCTTTTGTTCTTAAGGAATCTGTTTATTGAAGAGGTGAGAAAATAAAATTTCTCCAAACAATCTGTCCATGTGTTTGGTGAATAGATCCATTGAGGTTAGAGGGGCAAGGAATGTTTATTAAGATTCAAGGATGCTTTCTTGATGTAAATGTAAGCAAAAATTAACCTTTTTTTTTTCTTCATTGCTTCTTCTGGCAATCGCAGTTTTGATATTAATTTAACATGTCAAGGGTTTGATTATAATTTTTTTTTTCAAACCCAAGATTTATTTACTTTTTTTTTTTTTTTTAAAAACCAGATTAATAAATCTTTTTTTATATTTCTCCAAATTGAAAAAAGAAAATTATGAAAAGTTAGTCAAATAATTGGCCTTGTTTGTTTGTGAAGTCTTTCAAGATTTTTTTTTGTTAATATTAACTATTATCTTTAATATTTATAGTCTATAATATTTTTGAAGAGATTTTCAAAACTAGAAAGAATAAAAATTTTATGAAAAACTATCAATTAATTCACTTGTTAGCATTTGTTATCATATATTTGGTCACAATAGAAATAAATGTACAATAATTTCCAGACATTAAGTTTAAGCATTAAAAAAAACCTCAAAGGAATTAAATTTCTTTTCTATATTATAGTGCAATTATAATATCAATAAAATATTTTTTTTCTTCAATTTTTTTGTGTATTATTTTGAATTTTCCGTACAACAGACAAAAAAAACCAACAAATGAATACCTTAACAACTTTTCACAAAAAACTTTATGTTTTTTATTGAAACACTATTCAAAAGCTTGTATTTTTTTTATAATATATGAATATAGACACACTATTTTTTAAATTTTTATTAATAAACTAACTATTTTTATAATATTATTTATAAATATAATTTTATATATTTATAAATGTCTACAATTATATTATATTCACATTAACATATAAGGAAACTTTAATTTTGTTCTGGCCCGTGTAATTTGTTTTCTCAATTGAATTGTTTTGGGACAAAATTCAATTATATTGCATTTTGTTGATATAAAAAGACTTAACACAACTACCTATAGCATATGTCCCATGAATGAAAAGAGATAGGTGATGCCACATACATGAAATTTTGAAGAGACAAAAGATAAAATAAAAATTCTCCATATTGGTGTCTAATCACACCTTTCCTTTTGATTCCACATTGCAGCATATATACACGAAAGAGTAAAATGAGATTAGGTTAAAAAATAATAATAATAGTATTATGATGGGTTGCATTATTGATTTGGAAAATGAAGATGAAAAGGAGGGGTGGGGGGAACATCTCTTTTGGTCGGATAGGATAGGGTTACTTTTTTCCTTGGTCAAAAGGAGATAGATGTTCATCAGTTACAAGTCTTGTTCCATTCTGCTTCATACAAAATGCATAATTTATTTGCATCTCACTCACTTCACTTGCTTGCTTCTTGTGGCCAACCTTAGTGACAATTCCAAATCAAGACTGTGAGTGTGTGTGTGTTTAGTGGCTAACTTGAAATGACCTTTGTGGCTAAGTAAGTGCTCCACAACCTACCTGGCTCTTTCACACACACACATGAGGCCCAAAAACCCTAATTCTCATTTCTATGTTTCTTCTTTCATAAACACACTTATGTAACATGGACATGAAAATCAAGCTTTCAATTACTCTTAAAGAAAAAATAGTAAGGGGTGTGAAGTCAATAATCTCAAAAAAGTATATATTATGTGTTCAACAATTTTAATTAACAAAAAAGATTAATGGTATTTGATTTCATGTTAAGTAGTGATTTATCTTAGCCATGTTGTCCAAAACAACCTAATCAACCATACCATGATTAGGGTTTCCTTGTGTTTTGTACAATTTCGTGGTACTTGTATTGTATGAAGCAGATTTAACAATACAAATTAGTATAGATGACTTCTTACAAAAAGTTATGCAACTAATGAGGTAGGTGGTGGAGAAACATGACATTGTTTCAAAAGGAAGAAATGTAGCTCAAAAAGAAAAATTTAGGGTTTCGTGCATTTCTGAAAAGCTTGTTCGTACGTTTAAACATTTTCTTTCAACCAATCTCTTTTGGTGTTAACCTCCATTTTCTGACCAAGGAAGATAGATATGTTGTACTGATTGGATTTATATTACTTTGGATTCTTCTTAGAGCATCTTCCAAAGGAAAGTTTTTTTATCGGTAATGTAAATCTTACAAATAGTTTTTTTTTTCTTAAAATCAAAGAGAATTCTTTATGTAAATAATTTTTTTCCATGTTAAAATATTTATATTTTGAAATTGTATTAAAATAATATTTTTCACTTTTAGAAGATAGTTTGCAGGATTTGTATAAAAATAATATTTTTATCCATAAGAAATTTTAGTAAGAAACTTTCAATGAAAATGATCTTAAAATCCACTTATGTTAAGTTTTTTTCACTATTGCGGCTGTTGATTTTTGCTAATTCTCAATAAATTTTAAAGAGAGAGATATACGTTGACAATTCCAAACAGTTTTTTAGTTAATAAATAAAATAGTCTAATAATATTTTACTATTTAGTCACTAGTAATGTTACCTTAGAATTTGTTTAGTACGTAGAATCCTTTTTTATTCCTGAAAATGATATTTCCCGAAAATCATATTTTGTAGGAATCGTTATTTCATGTAGAATTTAAAATTTTGATAGCCTGAAAATATGATACAAAATGTTATGGAATCCGAACTTGACAATTCAATAAAATTATTAAAAGCATACTGTAAACTAACTTGACATTGACCACAACTCTATTCAAATAATTACACAAATATAATATTCATCTTGGTTCAGGTATCAAAGCATCCTGAAATATTTCTATCAAAACATCTACAAAATATTTATGTGATGAAAAACATAAGTAACTTTAAAAAAGAGAAGTAAGTATCCCAAAAGCGATAAATTAATTATATAAAGTAAGATTTTCTAAAATGCTACTTTAAAATGAATATTGATTTAAAATGGAACGGGTTTGTTATCACATGCCTGATCATAACATAAATAAATGTCTTATCAATATTCGGACATTAAACTCAAACTATTAAAAAAAATCACTTAAGTGAATTACTTGTCTTCCCTCTGATATACTTTGCACATTTTGAAGGGATAAAAAATATTCCATCCAAAATAATTATTTATTACATCTTTTCTGAAGAAGGGGTGAGATTAACAACCACCTCTATTGGATCCCAAAATTGGAGTTTTAGGTTTAGGATTTGATTCTAGATAAATTCTTCCTTCACCCCTATATCCTCTTCCTACACCCCATACAAAATTTTAATTCTACAATTATCCTTGTTAAAATTACCTAAATACCCTTCTTTTATTAAGTAATTTTAAAATTTTTGGTAGGACACCCAGATGAGGCCATCCGGGAGTGCTATCCGGTTTGTATGTTGTGAACCAGACGCCACCATGTCCGGTTGTCATAAGGTAAATTTGTGAATTGCAAATCGGATGGGTGGTAAGTGGACCTCATCCGGTTTGTAAATTTGTGAACCGGATAAGGGTGCCTTCCGGTTCACATTTTTTCAAATTTTTTTTTAAAGTGCACTGTGACAGATTGGTGATGAGCAGAGGAGTTGGTTAGCTGTTACCTATCACCACCCAATTAAAATTAATATGGATTGGGAAGGAGCAGAGGAGTTGGTTAGCTGTTACTTATCACCATCTAATTAATACTTGAAAGTAAACAAGAAATGAAGAGTTCCTGTATTTACTTCTCATTCCAATTTCCAACCCCAACCCCATCTTAAATGAAGAATCTCTCCTCTCCATGAATTCTTTCATTGATTCATTGGCTTTCATAAAATTAAATTAATTTAATTAAGGCAAATGAAGAGTCAAAGAGACACTCTATCTGAAATACAGCAGATGAGACTCTTCTTTGACTCTTTATTTGCCTTGATGAAATGCAGCAGGAGAGAGGAGAGACTCTTCATTTAAGATGGGGTGTTGGAAATTGGAATGAGAAGTGAAAGAAGAGACTATTCATTTCTTTTTTACTTTCAAGCACATTAATGCTCCTCACCAATCTGTCATAATGCAGTTTAAAAAAAAAATTGACAAAATGTGAACCGGATGACACCCTTATCCGGTTCACAAATTTACAAACCGGATGAGGTCCACCTACTACCCATCCAGTTTGCAATTTTTTTACCTTATGACAACCGGAAGGGGTGGCGTCCGGTTCACAACTTACAAACTGGATAGCACCTCCCATCCAGTTCATCCGGTTAACAATTTATGAACCGGACGTCAGACTGTCCAGTTCTCAAATTTCAAAAAATGAGAACCGGATGGCCTCATCTGGGTGTCCTACCAGAAATTTCAAAATTACTTAATGAAGGAAGGGTATTTGGATAATTTTAACAAGGGCAATTATGGAATTAAAATTTTGTATGGGGGTACAGGAAGAGGATATAGGGGTGGAGAAAGAATTTGTCTTGATTATATTGTATTTGGGCCAAAACCCACTCATAACCAATCTAAGTCATAATTTGGACAACTTCTTCCTGCACCTCTATAGGGTCTTTCAGTACTTTTATATCTTTTTATTTTTTTTAAATTGCTTATTTTGAAAAGATTCACTTATCCTGTGAGTTCTTGTATATATTTTGATTTTGGAAATAGTTTATTCCAAAATATAAAATTTGACATTCGGAACAACTCATCTCGAAAATCAAATTTTACATTTTGAAATAGATTATTCTAAAAGTATAATTTAGCTTCTGAATATGGAAACAACTTTCAGAATAAGTTATTTTAGAAGCTAAAAAATCCACCTTTGTAATGTTTTTAGAATTATCTCTTTCGAAAGCTATTTCCTGATCCAAAAATTTCTGGAATAAACTATTTCAGAGACAAAAAAAATATATCTCCATTTTTACTTCTGGAATAGACCATTTCGAAGGTGTATTTTTGGCTTCCAACAACAAAAATAGAGGTGTATAATAGAAGGGCAGTATGAGAAAATAAAAAGTGATGGAGGTGCAGGAAGAAGCTCTCCATAGTTTGGGTTGCATGGTTGAGTTGTGGCCACATACTTTATTATATAGTTTTCTTTTATCATCACAAAGAATCAATGTGAGCCAATCATGAAACGCTAGCTATCAGCTTCTCCTTCTGCTACAGATATCAAAACTCAACTTCACCAGAAACAAAAATGATCCAACATTTTATATAACCCAAAATTATTTCAGTTTCAGCTGTTGCTCATGTTCTTATGGTAGTTTTCTGTTATCCACTCACACTCAGATGTTGGGTGCTGCACTTTCAACCCCAATAACTCAAAGCCTCAATGCAGCAACAACAATTGCAATGCTCTATCCAACTCACACATTATTGTCTCTTAAGGTACTTTTCTACTTTCTTCTTTCTTCAACTTATTTCCTACGCTTTTTTGTTTTATACTAGTATTCTTTAGTTTCGTTTTTCTAGCATCTGACTCAATTTTTTGTTTTTCCAGAACCCAGTGGCAAATACCAGAGGATTTTCGTCAAAAGACACTATTTTTCTAAGGGGTCACCAAATCAATATAAAGCAAGTTTTTGGGCTTATCTCAGGTCGTGCTCGCCTAAACAAAGCAGGTACTAGTTACTCTCGGTGAATTCATTATTCAAGAGCTTCATCAGTGAGAATTTTGGATAATTACATTGATTATTACATAAACTTCATGCTAAATGAGTACTGGAATTTTATATCATCAATGTTTTTAAATTTATCATGGTACAAATCTGAAGTTGGTTAGTGTTGTGAATTATTTAATTTGCCAAATGAGAAAAGAGAAATGGAGGTTGAAAGTGTGAGCAATGTTATTTGATGATGGGACTTTTTTTATGATATTTTCAATTATGCAACAAAGTAGCTTGAAAAGGGTGTGTGTGAGTAGATAATTGATTGTGGCATTCACATTCCTATGTTGCAGGATTTGTTGTTTCCCCAAGATGTGGTCTGCCACTGACAGAAGATAATGTGGAGAAGGTTTTGGATGAGGTGAGGCCTGGTTTGATGGCTGATGGAGGGAATGTGGCATTACATGAAATAGATGGTCTTGTTGTTGTCCTCAAGTTACAAGGGGCATGTGGATCATGTCCTAGCTCAACTATGACATTGAAAATGGGAATAGAAACTCGCCTCAGGGATAAGATACCAGAAATCTTGGAAGTGGAACAGATAATGGACACTGAGACCGGTCTCCAGTTAACTCAAGAAAATGTAGAAAAGGTATAGAAAACTTCTTGCATTGCATACTTTATAGCATTTCCATAATTTCATTGGCCTCTTGGATTTCATGTTAGGTGTAAAAGCTTAGTGAATCTGATTAAAATACTTTTCTTTAATTTTCATCTCATCTGATATATCATACTCAATTTAACCATAAATGATAGGTATAATATGCAAATCTTGATGAAATATTTGTTTTTTTGAGGCCAAATTTCAATAGTAGCATAAACATTTATGATACCTTGAAGGCTAGAGCTATAACTGAAGACAGGGCTATCAGAACCTGTAATTTGTAAACATTTTTTCTAAAACAATATGTGGAATTGATATTACTAGTGAGTACTTACTGTTGCTTTAGGCATTGGATTCTTAATCTTATAGTGATCATTTTTCAGGTTCTTTCTGAAATTAGACCATACCTTGTTGGCACAGGGGGAGGAATATTAGAGCTTGTTCAGATCAATGATTATGTGGTCAAAGTTCGGCTAAGTGGACCTGCAGCTGGGGTTACCACAGTTCGTGTTGCCTTAACACAGAAGCTGAGAGACAAGATACCTTCTATTGCAGCTGTGCAACTAATAGACTAATGTCACATACAATACAAGTTCTTTTATAGTTTTGATTTATGTGTTGCAAGATGAACTAGAACCAATCCACAGAAAGAACATGTAAATTTTTGTTTGGAAAAGAAAGTCAATTTCAGTTAGTTTTACAGGGTTTAATGTTGGTTCCCTCCATTTTATTCAGACGATTTTACTCTAGAGCTTTAGTGTACGGCAAAAAAGCAATACGAAAATGAAGGATTTTGACCTTTTTGTTGTCAAAGGTTGCCACATACTAAACTAACATTAATGAAAATCACTTCACAATTTGTTAATTTATTAATTATTTAAGTGTTAGTCTACTCTGGCATTAGATATAATTGAAAAAATTAAATAAAAAATAAAAAATAAGATTCATAAATTTAATGTCTTAAGATTTTAATTTAATATGATATCATTTCTTATTTTTTCTAATTTTTACTTGTTCCTAATATGATATTTAGTATAGAAAAATAAGTTGTTAATTGTTTTTTTAGCGATATGTAATAGTTCTAAATTATCTTTATATAACATTTCTAAATTAGATACTCCTATTTTTATAGGTGTCAATAGTAAGATCTCTCTACAATTATTAACTAAAAGGCATAATCATTACTTGATAAATATTCAATAAATTTAATATCTTTTATAATTATTTTTATTTATATCTTTTATGATTTTATGGTAAGAAAAACAATTCTATCATATAGCATTTCATATTAGTGATGATAAGTATATTTTGTCCATCGTTAATAAAATTATAATGTTGATTTGTAATTTGCTCCCTAATTTAAATAGCATAAGCGATGAAATTAATCAGTCACAGATAATATAAATTTATTACATTTTCATTAAACTTTTTGTATGAAAAGTTATATTTCATGAATAACCTTAACGATGGATTTAAAATGCTGTCTAATATTAATAGACAACGATTGTGAGCTTTTATAAAATTATTGACAATTCTAAGTGTATGTAACAATTTTGTAAACATGAGCGTGTTTAACGTTACTAAAGTACAAAACGACGTAGATTCTATTGATTTATTACAGCTAGTATTCATTTACTTACGAATTTATCAAAGTGCCTTTGTGGGTTACCTTTACCTTCATTTAATTAACCCAAACCATTTGAATCACACATCCACAAGTTGGTTGTGCAGTTCATCGTGATCAATATAAAATAATAATCAATCTCTTAAAATTACAAGATAAAGATATTTTAAAACATAATTTAATGACTAAAGAAGTTGTTGGATCAATAGTACTAAATTTGATTTCAATGCTTTGTAATAATAATATGACAACAAAAAAAAAAAAACTACGATTCAGTGTTTATGGATAAATTTTATCTATGAAAAGATTAAAAGAAAGTATGCTTTTAAGTATACACTAAACTAAGTAAAAAGATATTCATACGATTTATTATGATAAACATCTACCTTACTTTTAATTTTCTATGTATAGTAATAATAAAAAGGTACTTCCTATATATTGGAATCCGATATTTTTTTTAACTATTTTGTTTTTGGAACATACTTCTCTCTTCGAAATATTGAAAAAGAAAAGGAATAATCAAAAGAAAAAAAATGATAACTGAATATAATTACCCAGTAAAGTAAGTTTAATAAAATTTCGCTAGATAACCTTAATTATTATCCTTGATCCTAGGAAAATTTCCCTCAATTTATAAATTCTTTCCCTGAATTTTTTTACCCTCGTATGAAATGAAGAAGGTCGAAGTGATTACAAAACAGGAAGAGACATCAATTGTAATTTTGTAAACTTTAGGAAACAACTAAACTTTTTCTGTGTGAAAAAAAGGAAGAAAGTAAAAGAATTATTATTTTTTTCATGTTTTTGCACATAATGTTAACTATAGTTAGAAATACTGTTGATGTGATTTTTAAGTTAATTATTTTATTTTTCAATATTAATACAAGGTGTTGATGGCACTAGAGTAGCTAAGAGTTACTTCACATTCAATTTATAGATACTGGTTGTGGACTTATTTAATCACATTATAACCTTACACGCACTCAATGACAGGGTGGTAATTTATTAGTTGCTATAAATGTTCTGCAAAGGACATGTTTTGGCTTCATATTCACCATCCGGTTGCAGTTGTTGGTAATGTGGATCACAAAGGCAACTTTTGTTTTAGTTTTTTACTTCAAATTTAACTCAACCTTGGTAAAATGAGATTTATTACCTCACATATATGATAAAGTGAGGTGAAGAAAGTAGAGTAGTTTGGAAAAAAGAGAAAGGGAAGAAAAGAAAATGAATATCAAGAATAATCTAAACCATCAAGTTAAAAACAAAAAAATTTAACAGCTCTAACATTGTCTTACTCAGTGAGAGAGACGTGTCAAAGTCCTTCAATCTTACATCAGTCCTAGCATTGATTGTTCAAATGAAAAAAAAAAAAAAAAAACTGAAATAAAGGGCACCTTAATTTGATTGATAATGAGCAATGGTCACTAGGGATGCCCATGTGAATTGGAGAAACCATGCCTACACAAATAGGTATAGGGGAGAGACACAAGTGGGTCAGGAAATCATGAACATTGGTCGGTGATAACCATTCACACATGTAAAGTTGTAATATATGCAAATGGTTGGGGCACTACTCTATGCTAATCTTAGCTCACAAAATGAGTGTTTGTGTTAATGAGCTTTTCATTCCAAAAATAGATGACACTACAACACCATCACAAATTGTTGCTATGTAATCAAATTAGATTACTCATCACACACACACATTATAATAATTGAAATGTTCCTTAGAATTTTATGAGGATACATAATTTTGTTATCAATACATTTTACTATCATAATTTAATGAAAATGTTATTTATTAATTATTAACAATGATTCAATTTGACTAACATGAAGTTGAAAACATGAGTGACTAGCAGAAGCTTGAGTCAAAGAACTTTTAGATTCCACTCACCTCTTCATGACGCATGAATGAAACACATGTTTTGTGGTCCCAGAACGCGTAAATTAGGCCAACAATGGTGGTGTTGGAAAAAGAAAAAAGAAAAAAGAAAAGAAAATTATCATATCATGATTCTGCGTGTGTAACTTGAATATCTAATAGTACTCACCTAACACCAGAAGTTAGTTTAACTGTCAAACTTTCATTCCTCTGATATACTATTGTATTCATCATCATAAACTAAACATTGAAACAATCGAAACTGCATTGTACTTCGTATTAATCATTCACAAACATTAGCACAAATTAACAATAATAATAATAAAAACTAAAGTTCTATGTTATTTGGAGAGCATTGTTACTTACTTTCTTTTCCTTAATTTGTTGTCTTGGCCCCCTTAACAGATTGAAAAAGTATATATATCTATATATACAACACGATGTTCAAAATACAATTGCTTGCAAAACATAGGATATCGATGAAGTTGATTTGGTAATTGACAATATATATATTATATGTGGAACACAGAAATATATGATAGTAGTAATGGCTTTGTGGAGAAAGCAAAGCAGAAACATATGAATCAATTAATGTGTCTCTGCGAGGCACTGAAGAATGTTCACCTGCATTTGCAAACAGCTCACATAGCTTTGTAGCTCTGTCACCATTTGTTCACTACACATCTCTTCTCCCCCAGGTATCAACATTCTAAGGCTCTTCAACTGCCCATTGGTGACCTCATCTTCATCTTCTTCTCTCAACCCTCTTGTCATTTCAGCCATGCCCTTGTGCTTATTTCTAGGCTTCAAAGTAGGGTTTGAAGGGAAATGTTTCAATGGCACCATTTCACCATTTTGGCCACAAGTCCTTGATGAACCTTCACCACCAACCTTGTGTTTTTCACCAACCCTTGTTGTGTCACTATCTGCATTGACTCTATCCCTTTGAAGTTTCACACTCAAAGCATTGCTCCATGCAAAACCCTGGGCTGAGTGCACCATTGCCATGTCCACTTCATACTTCACATTCTGAATATCACAGTGGCCACTGTGCTCTGAAGGGCTTCTTTCCTTGATCTTCATCAATGCTGGCACCAAGTAGTTCATGTAGTTTCTTGCAAACGTTGCTTGTTCCACTTTGTTGGGTTGAAGTGAGTATACACGTCTGCGTTTAGCAGGTTGCCCCTCCATGTGTAATCCAAAGAAACACCTTTTGTGTCTAAAGAAAAATAAGTCTAAGCAAGAAGCATAAAGGGATGAAGAAAGGAAGAAGAAGAAGAAGAAAACTTGTGAGTGATAGTAGTGAGAATAGAAGCTAAAAGGGTACAAAATGTGTGAAGAAAAGTAATAGGGGTGTAATGAAAGTGGGGGAGAGGCAGAGGTAGTGGTTGTTTTTTGTCAGCAATGTTAAGGAAAAAGAAGGCAAAAACAAGCTTTTAGGGAATGGTGTGGTTGTGGTAGAGTTAGTGTTGAGGATTGTTGAAGTTATAGGGGTTTTGATGAGGGAGTGAAGTTCACTAGCAAATAAATTTTTAATTCTCCTTGACATGAGGAGGCCCCATGTAACTAAATAATTGGAGTGATAAGGAAAATTGGTTTATGATAATTACCAGCAGAACCAGGTATGGACGCAAGCTCACGCACAAAAAGAAGACCATAGGCCTAGCAACACAAGTTTCTGTAGGAAACTGATTATAGGGACTCTGTGCAACCACGTATCAATAAATGGTTACAAATGTGTTCCTTCTCTTTAAATCAAATCTATTAGGTTAAGAGTGGTTAATAAGTTATGTAACATAAATTTCTCTTTAATACACAATTCAAAAGTAGAAACATGGAAAATATCTCTGCTAATGAACTAAGAGTGAATTTGATGGCATAGATATGAATTTGACATCACAGGTATATTTTAACCATTTTCAATAAAATTGGTGAATAGTTGTTACCAAGAGAATGGATAATTGAACAGAGTGTGCATAGGAAGGTACAATACAAAGATATGAGAGTGTAATGTGTATGTATGTGTTTGTGTGCACAATAGTGAGAGTGGTCAATTTTGAATGGCACATGGCCTCACATGCTTGTTGCTTTTCACAACTACCCACATAAGGGATTCTCTCCCATGTGCCACTAGAAAACAAAAACACTAAAACCCCACTATAAATGCACCTCACATGACTCCAACCCCTTTAAGTGGTACTCTTTCTCTTTGCACTTCCAGGGTCTCCCCTACTTACAAGTTTTCCCCCTCTCATTTCAAATCAACCAGCTCATCCTACTCCTTTCCACCCCCTCTCTTTATACCCTTTCTCTTTAAATTAATTACCCTCTTCATTCTTCTCTTTAGTTTTCCATTGGGTATAAAAAATTTGATCATTCCACACTTTTTGGGTGAGCACAGAAAAATGAAGAAAGACATGACATAAAAAAAAGGAAAGTGATGAATATGTGCACTAACAATCTATCAAAAGTTATGATATATATAAATTTTAAGATAAATTGTATACATAAGAATTGTAATGAGGATGACAATATAAAATCATGCCATTTTACACGTGTCTAGAGTGTTTTCTATATATAAAAAAAAAAGTAGTTTGGAAAAGTCAAAATTGTTATGGATATAATGTGCTAATTGAGATCAATTGTCATTGAATTTGACTTTTAAGCTGAATGATGTACTTTCTAAAAGGGAGATATTTTACATTTTTTGTCGTAAAAATAAGCATGTGACTTTATAATTAAAGAAACAAACCTTTTTATAAATCATGAGAAAAAATTATTCGATTAACTGTAGAAGATCCATGTCCATTGTTATAGAGAAGTGAAATCATGAAAGTTTCACCATTAGTAATCCCAATACAAGGTAAACCTAGTAACAGATTTGGTATATTCTGATAAGGAGGACGTGAGTTATGGTCCCATAAATTGCTGATATTAAGAAAAGTTAGGATTTTGAGGATAAACAAAATCCAAATTGCAATGGCCCTACTCTAGTAGGATGATTAGAGAACAACGATGATAAACCTAGCTTTGTGCAAGCAAAGTCAAAAACTTGTCTTCATTGAGAAAAAAGTGAAAAGAAAAAAGTAGCTACATAACTTAATCAAATTTGACCTTCATGCTTTGTAATATAGTCACTCATCCTAGGAGAGCCCCACCTGATTTATTATTATTTACTTCAAATAGGAAAGGGAAATAATAATATAACAAATCAGAAGTAAAAAAAAATTATCAATCAATCGAAAAAAAAAAGTTTGTGCAGAAAGTTAGCTTAGAGTCCTTTGCTTTCAGAGGATCCTGAACATTGTAGTTTCCAAGTCTGAGGCAAAACTAAATGCCAACCACCCTTTGGACATTTGTGGGACAACTATGCATGTGCAGAAGAGTCTCAAAATTCAGATTATTATCATAAAGTACAGTTCTTATTCTCACAGTTAATAATTATTAATAGTGAAATTATTCCACCTGATGCAGAAAAAAGACTTAGAAGTGTATATGAAATTCACATTGTTAAGTGCAATACTATTGCATCTCACATATAGGGGTGACATAATCCACAGTGTATTTTGTTGGGTAGGATCAATTATTATGTCAAAGTTCAAAAACAAGACTGAAATTAGGCTTGGCAGGAAACAAAAATCGGGTATTAACATTAATTGAAGGTTGGAACAGTCCTATGGAGAAATGAATTGAGTCTGACGGGTGTGTTTGTGAGGATGCAAAAAGAGACAAATGACGGTGCCTTGTGATGAAAAATATACAGATTATCGTTAAAAGGAGAAAAGAACATATAAAAAAGTTGGTATAAGAAAAATGGTCAAGAATTTAAATGTAAGATTAAGTCCTAGAATAAAAATAAAAAATTTGAATAACATAAAAAAAAAAATATCTATAAATATAATATTTTAAGATTTTATGTTAAAATAATTTTATTTTTTTATATGAATTGTATTCTTATCTCATTTTTAATTAATTTTTCCAGTTTTTAGTAGAGGAAATTTATTTCAGATAATCATATTTCGTTTAAATATGTAAAAAAATAAAAAATATGAACCTAAGTCTCACGTCTAATCTCACTAAAATAATTAAAATCAAATACTAATTCTTATAAAATACCATAGTTCACACACTCAGCAACAAGTAGTCCCGACCCAACAACCATTTAACCTGAATTAAACTTTAGAATCTAACAACTACGACTAATTAGAGGGAAAACTATAATTAAAGATATAGAGTATCTAATTAAGAAGTGAGTATGGAGGCATAGTAGCATATGAATATGTTGTGTGATCCCAGTAATTAAAGGGATTAAGAAGAGATTGTTGGATTTAGAGGGACAGGAGATGGGGACATTAGTGACGTAGTTGGTTTTTGGACTTTAGCCTAATTTGGGATTAGAGTTGAACAGTGACATCACGTGCAACGTTGGAAAGGTTGACATGTTTGGTGGGAACAGTTGTAGGAAATTGTAGGTGAACTCAAACTCAGGAAGCCCCTACAATAGGGTTCTCATTCCATAGGCACAGAATGCTCCACGGCATCCAATTCTGGATCACAAAGAAAGCTCTCTGTCTGTACGGACAACACCCCTTTTCTGGGTGGAAGAGAAGAGAAGATAAGGGAGAGTGATTGAGAACGACAACGCCACACTTTCTCACTACTGTGCTATCATGTGAGAGCAAGGTAATTTTCTACTCATAATTGTAATATCATTTTCTACTGCCATCACTTCACATGTCACAATACAGCTAACAGTGTGCTGGTTTGAGTTGCACATGTGCACCACACCACCTTCAACATCTCAAATTTCACACTCTCATGCCTCCATTCACAAGACAATCTTAAACTCAGTGACATAACATGTGTTGTTTGCTAGTGCTGTTTTTCTCTTTTTTAATTCAAATTAAAGTTTCATCTCACTAATCTATATGTATTGAAATATTTTATTAGTTGGTTAAAACTTTGAGGCTATAATATTAAGATTAATTAATTCACACTCCACACTTAAATTGTGTAATACACTTGTAATAATCTAAAAAATTATCATTTAAAAGTGGTAAAAGTATAATAAACACTTGATTATTTTATTATTAAATTGAAAATAAGTATTTATAGAAAAAGCTAATAGTCGAGTCTCATTTTCACTTGATCCACCATCTCTTTAAATCTCTGCTCCTTTCTCTTCTATGACTTCTCTCTAAGTTTCTACGTCGGTCTTTCTTTCATCAGTCTTCGAGCAGAGCCCATCGCTAGACATGTGACGGAGAACAGAACAAGTCTATTCGATCATAACCTTCGTTAGAGTTTGAGTTTTTTAGGATATTAGGCTGTTGGAGCTCTTGGAGAGAATTCCTACTTTGATTTAGTTAAGGGAAGCTGAACTGCATTTTTTATAATTTGGGTGTGATTATAGGTTAGGGTTTGATAAGTTAGTATCTGTGAAATGCATCTATGAAGGTTCTCTACAAGTTTGAAACTGGAATTTTAATTTTTGATGTTAAGTTGATTTTAGCATGTATGATGTGGCTCTTTGAAAATTGATGGTATATTGTTCTGTTGAGTAGGTAGTATGTGTTAGGATAGATCATTAATCGTGTGTGCATGTTGAATTTTTCCAATTTAGTCATCTGAGACATGTATGGTAGCTATGAGGTAGTAGAGATTGCATGATTCATATGAGGAACTGTTGTTCTTCTGCATAACTCGCCTAGGCGAGTTCACTTGGAAATCTAAGAGGTGCTCTCGGGTCCAATTTTGCCTAGGCGATAAGGTTGTCTCGCCTAGGCGAGGGTATAGTAGCCTAGGCGAGGGTGTAGTCGCCCAGGCGAGAATGGCCTTAGAGCAAGTGTGCTCTCTGGCTATTTTCACCCAAGTGAAGAGGTATTCTCGCCCAAGTGAGAGTAATTTCGTCCAGACAAGAATGACTCTGGAGCGGGAGTGCTTTCTAGACTATTTCGCTCAGGCATGAGACGATTTTCGCTCAAGCGAGAAGGATTATCACTCAAGAGAAAATATTTTCGCTCAAGCAAAAAAAAAAGAAAAACTACTTTCTGTTTTGATTGTTGATTCTTTGTAATGCAATATATGGATTTAATAGAATAGATTAATTGACAATTTAAATTTAATAGTATTGATGGTTTAGTGGTTTCTTTCATTTTTGAGATTGAGATTGACAAGTGATGAATGTACGAGTAGAGATCTATATTGTGATGTGATATTGTTAAAAGTGTTCATGGAGTTGGTTAAGATCTTGTATAATGTTTTCAGGAGAGAAAACACCCGTGCCTAGGTCAGTTAGAAAGTGCATTGTCTAAGGATCTGATCAATAACGATTGATATCTTCGATTGATATCTTGACTTTACTAGTAATAGGAATCAAATAGATGATTATTACTAGGTGGTGAGAGTCGAAGGAGATCTGAACTCGGTGACATCAACTTGAAGCATAGCGGATCAGAGAAGTCTCAAAGGGACTAATCTTATCATACATGACAGCTTGGAGATGTATGACAACTGCATATCTCGAGATCTATTCAATGCATGATTCTTCTAGAAGTAGAGTCAAGTCTGTAGTGTGTGTCAATCTCTTATAATTATAATTATTGTATTTAATTGACTGAGATGAATGATCTTGAGGTATTTGAGTTTGTGTTAATCTCTGTACTCATTTTAAATGATTTTGAATTACTGAAAATGGAAAATTGGTTAGCTTACCTTTCATCTGGTTGTGCTTGTGTTTTGATATATGTCTATAATGATCGTGTTTTAAAACACAGGAGCAGATAGTGTTGCAGATGAGTCTTTGAAAGACTACTTAGACTGAGAGATGCTGATAGAAATAATGTTTTATTTTAAAAAACTTGTATATGATTTTGTAAACATAATTTAAAATTGCAGTTTAGCATGATTATTAATTTTGATGTCTGTTAACTATTGATTATTATAAAATATCCATGATTATTTTATCTTAAATAGAAGTTATATTTTATGAAGCTTAAATAGAAGTTATATTTTATGAAGTGTTACAAAGTGAACTTTTAATATTATCTTTTGTGTATCAGTAACATGTAAATGTTTACACATTTATATTTTAAACAATATATGTTATCAGTGAAAATCATGAAATATTAAATAATTTGTGGTGTATATGGAATTTTATAAAGAATTATAAAACATTAAATAATAGAAAATCTAGTTAGAAATACATAATAAAAAATATAACAGTGAAGAAATTCAATAGATAAATGACAAAGGGGATGGATTGAATATCACACAAACATTCTTCGTCACAATCTTAACTTAAAAAAATGAAGTAATCATAGACATGGAGAAAACTTATTATCTCAAAAGATTGCATAAAGAATAAGAGAATAAATATTTTTAAGAATTTGAATTTTAAAGTGCAGAAGGTGTCAGTGTATGAATAAAGAATATGCCTAACAATTCAAAACATCCTTTTTCACTACGAGACAAAGTTTTAAGACAAGATTGTTATTTGAGTGATACTCGTTAAATACAAAATAGACGCTAAAATATGATTTTCAATAAATTTAAATTTAATAAAAAAAATGTGTTTTAAAGAATATTTTATATAATGTTGAGGATTTATGGTTTAGAATTTATATATCTAACAATTTTCTTTTTTTTTTATTGTTTTTCTTCTATACATACTATCTTAGAATTATGTCCTGTAGTTAAATTTCTCTGCGGAATTTTGGACCCTTTTATTACAAAATCAAGTTGTTTAAATCTAAAACATTATTTTTAATAAATTCCTATTTTTAAAAAATATTTTTTTGTAAATTAAATTTTGAAAATATTAAAATCCTTTTTTTTCAAATGTATTTACATATAATTTACAAACCAGACTAAAAATAAATTTTAAGAAAAATGTTTCACACGTTCTTAAATTAAAATTCTTGAAAAAGCATAACAAAAATATTTTTGGAACATCAAATTAGTATTTAGGGAAAGAAAAAAATGGCAACAAAAAATGTATCTCTGGGCCCACAATAAAAGAGGACGAGTTCATCTAAGTGACCTCATAACTACATTGTTTTAATCATGGTTTATAGTGCAGAACGACTTTTTCTTTAAACTATATTTTAGAAAATTTGAAACAATACCGTCTGTTAGATTCTATAATCTAAAATCATATTACAGAATCTAAAATATAGATTTGGATTACATTATTTAAAATAATTTTGGATTATAAATTTAAAATTATAATAATATGATTTTGAGTTATGTAATTTAAAATACAGTTTAAATTGCATAATTTGAAATATTATTTTAGATTATATAGTTTATAACTATATTCTAAATTATATAAATTACATTTCAGATCTTAATTCATAATTACGTTTTAAATTATTTAATTTAAAACTTTAATTTATATTATACAATTCAAAATATAGTTTAAAATTGATAATAGCATGTTTGTACTAGTTAATTTTTTTTTTTTTTTTTTTTTTTTTTTTTTGGGGGACTAATGTTTTTGTTTGGTTTTTTATTGAATTGAAAAAAGTATAGTTGATTGTTTGTAT
>Ga0099825_1000016_pt1 | contig 86488 bp, 44 predicted proteins | sample SiratroredBW_FD_76838 | JGI IMG/M metagenome (GOLD analysis project Ga0099825, IMG submission 76838) | Root nodule microbial communities of legume samples collected from California, USA - Siratro red BW | ecosystem: Host-associated > Plants > Roots > Nodule | place: USA: California | collected...
AAGTTATTTTTTTTTTTTTTTTTAATTTTTTTTTTTTTTTTTTCATCAACCAACTTGATGAAATAATATATATGTGCTTAGATTATACTCCGGCATTAGTGAATTTTATTATTCTAAAACATATCTTAGGATAAGGATGAAAAAAATTATTTCGTAGGAATCAACGTGAAGCATTGGTCCAGTGTTACTAATTAAGTCACACCTATTAGGTTATACGTAGAACAGTTGAATATTATAGTACTATTATTCTTATATTAAAAAATAAAAATAGTTTTACTTAAACTTGAAATAAAAAATAGTTATACTTGAGTTTCCATATATAGTTTAATCATGTTGATTATTTAATATTAGAAAAACATAATAAAAATGGAAATAATATTACAGTTAGTGTAATAACTTTAAAAAATAACGGTAAAAAGGAAATAAAATCTTAGTGTTAACAAGAGAAAAAAAATAAATAAAAAGTTATGTTAGGTTAAAGAAGGTAAAAGTAAAAATTAATAAAATCTTTATACCCACTTCAACATATTTTAAGAATTTGTTTGTGAGGGAAAAAATTCTAATATTGTGTGATTAGAGCATGTAGAGGAGGATTGTCTTTAATCTGAAGTAGAGGTTATTTGATTTTGGGTGTTTTTTCCATCCCTTTCATAAAAAGATTGATGTGATTTTAAAAGCGAAGACCATTTTCTAACAAAAGAAGAAAGAAAGAGATAAAAAGACAAACCACTTAACCAAGAATACTTTCTCTGGATGTTTCGGCTTCACTTTTTTGTATTTTCAAGTTCCTTTATTTCGATCAAATAAGACCAAAACAAAGATTAATAAAATATCTTAAATATTCTTTAATAATGAACATAATTAATCTCTGAGTAATTAAGAAATTATAATTTATCATTAAAATAAGTATTCTTTTCTAATTAACAGCTTTTAATAAAATAAAGACTCCTCAATTATTATCCACACTCGCCGTTCCTATCAAAAGAAAATTTATAAATTTATTTTCTGATTATGACGGGTCACTGAGGTCGTAAAACTTTTGACAAAGACCATACATTTAGATTAGGATATAATATTGTGTTACGATAAAATAAAATATTCACTTCTCTACATTTTTATTATCTTCTTTTAATTACATTTTTCATTCATAATTTCTCAAAATGTAAAAGTTTTCCTCATTCTTTTTTTGTGAGTTTTTAATTTTATTTTAAATTAGAAAAGCTACATTTTTTTTTTCATTATAGAGTAGAATATACTTCTTGTTTTAAAATAGAATCTTTTTCTCTGTATGTACTTACTCAATTATGCATTTTTCATACTTCCTATGTTCTCTCTGTATACAATTTTATTGTATTTTAATGGAAAGTACTCTCTCGACAATTTTAAATTACAATTTTTATCGCTAGTTGTATATCTTTTTCAGTCTCTCATATTTTATCTTTGTTTATAAATTTAATTTTAATATTTAATATAAATTTATAATAGATTTTAGATAACAGCAACACTACTGACATTGTAGAAAAGTGGATAAAAACCCTGACATAAACCTACAAAAAAGGACAAACTTACTTTTTCAACACTTTGACTAAGCCTCCTGGAGCTTTTAAAAAGAAAACCATAAATTTAAACAATAATAAAGTTGAGTTTTTATCCTTTTCAAGTGTGAATGAAAAGGACAGAACATTCACAAGTTATTTTGGGTGGGCAAAAATATTTTGCATCTGTATTTTTATTTTAATTATAAAGTTTTTACCTATTTTCATTTTTAAGAGTTTGTACAAAATTAAAAATATAAAATCAATAACTTTTAAAACTAAAAACATAATTAAAAGTGTAAACAAAAGTAAATAATATTTTCTTAAACCAGTCGAACTCTTACATTCCGAGTTCTTCAAATTTTGCATTATGTCCTTACAAAAAGTTCCTGGCATAAACTTTGGAACTTCACCCTTAGATTAAAGGCAGGATTAGGGCATTTTATGGCAAACAGATTAATTAAAAGGTGGATGCATACATCTTCCTTCTAGGGTACATCTCAAGACACTACTTTTTCTCTTCTTCGTTTAATTGGTAAGAATTTGTCGTTGCATTAAGATGTTGTTTACAAAGCAAAAAATTTAGGTACTGGAGTCAAAAGTTTTCTGTAGTTTAACCTTTTTTACTGGGAAAATGGCATAATCATTGGAGATCGCCGAATAATCTAATGTAGATGTATTGTAGATAAAACTTCCAAAGTTAAGATTGTGGTTTTAGCTAAAGTTTGTTCAGTCTGATAAAATAATAGAATAAACATAAAAGAATATGTATGACTGGTGAGGTGAAGCAATAGTTGGCTCTAACTTAAAGCAAAAGTGTAAATTAATACATTTTTAACATTAAGATGACTCATGTTTATCTTTATTTCTTACGCGCAACATTTCTCAATAAGCTTTATGAAATATCAGCAATTCAATAAATTCTTATCTTATTAAAACTTCTTATGTAATGAAATTTATACAAGGGACAGACCTTTAATAACTTGACTTTATGAATTATTATTCTTCAACTAAACCCTCATCTTATTAAAACTTCTTATGTAATGAAATTCATCTGGGGACTAGCCTTTATAGTTAATAACCTTGCTATTATAGCTTCAAAGATGTAATAAGATTTATTCAATTTCCAACCTTATTTTTTTAAAACTTTTCATACTCTATTCAAGCAGGCACAATCATTATTTTCTCTTTGCCAAATTATTTTTGTAAAGTAAGAGTTGTTTTTCCCTTATATAACTCAATGTTCCTTCCTTCGTTGCTTTAAATTAAAAAATACTCATTAATTATCTCATCTCATTTAAGCGCAATAAGAGGTACGAGAAAAGTTGGAAAGTGGAATAATTATTATTAATATTTTCCTTTTTCCAACTAAGACAACAATATTTACTCCTTATTATATTTTGAAAATCAAAGATACATCTGAAAATTATGCAAAATGTTTGACATTTCTAATAGAATTACAAATACAAGAAAAAAAATAATGGTAAGATAATAAATACAAGTTTAAGTGGGAAGTCTTAGTTGTAGAAGGACCATATCTTATCATTTATATTTTATATTGTACATATTAAGATGTTAAGATACGCGAAAGTGGGAAAACTTCACGTTGATGTCACATATCGTTGCATGAATTTTAAACGAAATAAAATTTACTTATTATTATTACTATTATCATTCATGATCTTAGACAATATCACGTATCTCAGATTGGAATTGGATTAAACACTCAAGTTGAGTGCGATATATATATATATATATTATTATTTATTTTTTTTTGTGAAGAACACTAATGGGTTATGAGTTTTATATGTTGAAATACTCGCGAGTGTAAATTCTCATATGGACACATAACATGCTCACCAATTATCCATCAAGCCCATATCGATTCACATGCAGGATTTGTTCCATTTCTGATGAAAAGTAACGGGCTTGACATCAACCCAATCAAAGATCCATTAATGACGTGCTTTTGAAATGCCTTTTCTTTTAAAAAAAAAAAAAAATTGGACCAAGATGAGTGACTATTTTTTTCCACACGCACTATGTTTTTTTCTTTCCTTTAAAGTTGATAGAATAAGATAAGAATATGACAGGATGATGGGATAGAAATAGCAATGACGCTGTAGTAACGAGATTAATTATCAAATGTATCCATAGTTTCGTGGTTAATAATCGTTAAACACTTATGTTTATCACTTTTTCTATCTTTAGTGCTCAGAAATAAGGAATGGACTAAAAAATGTTAGGTAAATATAGAATGAATCCAGCGCGCGACATATCGTAAGGTATTTGTCATATAAACGTAGTCCAAATAATTATGCACACATGAAATAGTTGTATTGTATCTGAAACTATATCTCTTGATTGATTCAACAACCAATCCACTTTTCAAAACATTCTCCATCTCCATTCATATGCTAACAATCCCAACAATTCAAGAGTGTAAAATCGCATTCCTTAATAAATATCTGAAGTTTGATCTACAACTTAAACATGAAATTGCAATTAAAAATACCACTTTACCTAAAAATGTAAACGTGTGAGAGGGATTGTAACTCCTAATTATAAGAGAAAAATCAGATTCTGTAGCTAAAACCCGTAGTTTGGTTTTAGAGGCTTAATTGAATGATAGTTATGTGGGATCCAGTAGAAGTAACTAATAGATTAATAGGGCAAGTAAGACAACTTGGAACATCAATGTTTTGATTATCATCGTTGCATGTTGGATGTCTAAAGCCCTTACAAGCCATGTGAATGTTGATCTAGGGACCCTCACACAATAAAGGTCACTGTCCCTTTGATGGTGGGATATGCCCTGCTTCCCTTATATCTTTTCCAAATTTCCTTTAATCTAAGGGTACCTAGCAAGTGCATGCAAAAGGTCCATGCTTCCATGTTTTCTCCACCCCAACACGAAGGAACAATCAAAATGTTTAAAGCTAGAAAGGTGTATGGAACTTTCATATTGCTTGCTGTGCTATTTGTTATTCACAAAATGACCCACACTACTGATCTCTATTAAATGTTTTTCACGGTTTCACCTATTGTATGGTACATGCATTAATTATTGAATATAATAATGCAGTGTCTCCAAACAGGATTCAGTGAATCCAATCTCAATGATTGATCTGATATCACGTTCTCTTCTAACTGTAAAATTTATAATCAAATTATGAATTAAAAAATTATCTATAAATATATTTTAAATTAAACGTTCCTTTTCTATAAATATATTTGGAAAAATAATCTTTCTTGTTGGAGAGGCACGGTAAAAGCGAATGAATTTAATTTCTATATTTTAATGCAAAACTGTAATAGGTCTGGTTTTAAAAGATTTATCGTTCATAAGAATCTGCAATTAGATGATTGTCCAAAATCCTTTTGCTAATCCATGGACTATTTTTCTGAAAGCAAATATGTGTGTGTGTGTTAGAGCGCAGATACCAACAAAGTAAGCACGTTGTTCTCTTACGTGCAAACAATGTTAGCAGATTCCTGTTCTCCATTTCCCTAATTTGAAGGAAACGTTGCTTTATTCTGTTCATTTCCGTGTGTCTGGTGCAAGTAAAAACAAAGGAACAAAGATATACTACAAGGCACCACGGAAAGTGGAAAAAGGTTCCCGTAAAAACTGGAAGACGTTGTGCTAATTATATTCTCTGAAGGAACTTGGCAAGAAGCAAGCATTGATCCCAGTTTGGGTTTTCCATTTCACACACATCCCAAGCGTTTATAGGAAGCCACATGCAACTGATGCATATACTTTACTATATTATGTATATGTCTGAATTTTACCCTTTTTTTCGTAACTTACTATTTTAATTTATAAAGTATACGGATAAAACATTAAAAGGAAAAGCAACAGATAGCCTCAGGAAATAGACACAAAGAGACGATTGATGACCGACAAGGTTTTCTTGGCAGTTGTTGAGTTGAGCTTTCCATTTTTGATGTGCAAACGATCCAATGCTGAAGATGGTGTGCAAATTTGAATTCAAATCTCGAAACTGAGAAGGTTTGCACATGGAGGTTGTTCCCTTAACAATACTCCTATTCTTTTAATCCAACAAACTTAAGAAGGGATTTCTCTCATTAAATGCATTGACCCTAGTCAGAGCTCTTTAATGGTTCTTGGGATTCACTATCTATTTGCCCCACCACCGTAATCTGAATTGGGACCTGTGTTCTCTGGTGGTGGCCTCTATGGGCAATTGGGGACCATTCCTTAAGAACAATATGCTCCCTTTCCCCGCACCCCCTAAAATAAGTTCCATTGAATTTCACATGCAAAGAGGAACAACGTGCTCCTTCCCCTTCACTTTAGCACCCAAAGGAACTAGAGACTCTCTCTCTCTCTCTATACATACATACCAGCTAAGGTAGGTCTTTTCAAAGAAGAGGATGCAAAATTATAATAAAACAACACCAACACTAATTAATGAGTTGAAAGTGAAAGCTCTTAAACAATGCTAGAATGTACAATAACAGGTTAGATTAATTATCACTCCCAAGGGTGGAAAGAGAAAGAAGCATAGAAGGTCAAGGAGGAAAAAGGAAATTTATATCAAACGCCTATCATTAAGATGTTTGGTAATAAGCAACATAATTTTCATAACTTAATGGTATCGTTATCATTATTCATTAATGAAGATTGATATTGACAGCCTAACTAAAAACATTCAATCCATGATCTCATGACCGCAACAGATTTAAGACCCTGATAAGAGAAAGCCAATTTAGAAAATCAACTCAATTGGAAATGCGCAAAAACAATACTAACAAGTTGGAAAGCAAAAGAAGCAAAATTTATATAAAAAATAAAAGTAGTATGATTTGATAGAGACAATAACAATACACTAATAACCATCAGCGGCGGCAGAAAGTGCAACTGCTACTGCCTTTGCAGCCATAACTTAAGCTCTCCCATGCATCTCTATACATACATTTGCTCTGCAACCTGCTATTTCCCTGCCATTCTTATTTCTCAACTGCATATTCATAACAATTCAAGTCAATAAGGAGAGAGAATTTCTCCTCTTATAACCCCCGCTTTGCTGCAACCTCTTTGTTTCTTTTATCGATAAATATAAATAACAAAAAGCTGTTACGCTAAATCTTGTGGTTGTCTCGCAAGAAGTTTCCTTCGTGAGCGACGAGAGTCGCATGACATTCGAGGGTATCACCACAGAAGAAACGGCCGCGATAACTTAGAAAAAAAAAAAAAAGCGTGACTCTTGTTGCTCGTAGAGGAAAAAAAGTCCTCAAAAGAATCAATAAAAGGGTGGTGGTGGAGGCGATGCGTATGGGAGTCCAACGATAGGTGGCAATGGCCCTTCATATACAGGGGCAGGTGGTGGGTTTTGGTATACAACAGGTGGCGGCGGAGAGACAGCTGGTGGATTTTCGCACGGAGGCGGCGATGCCGGCGGGGGCGGCGGCGGCGGCGAACTGTATTGAACCGGTGGAGGTGGAGGGGGAGAAGGGGATGGTGGCGGGTGATAAGGTGTGTGAGGAGGGGATGGTGGAGGGTAATAAGGTGTGTGAGAAGGGGATGGTAGCGGTTGATAAGGTGTGTGAGATGGGGATGGTGGTGGGAGGTAAGGTGTGGGAGAAGGTGTTGATTGGGGAGGGGTTGGAGGAAGTTCTGTACAAGGTGGTGGAGGCGGAGAATGAACAGGAGGAGGTGGTGGAGGTGATAAATAAGGATAAGCATGAGGCGAGGGTGAGTGATGAGGTGTTGGAGGTGGCGATGAGCCATAATCATGTGAAGGTGGTGGTATGGAGAATGTGGGCGGTGACGGTGAACTTGGTGGCGGCGGAGAGTAGGCACCATAGGGTGGCGTTGGAGTAGTTGAAGGTGGCACTGGAGAAGGAGAAGGTGGAGTGTATGATGGAGGCGGCAATTGTGAAGGTGGAGGAGGTTGAGGAGAAGAATGTGGTGGTGGCAAATTTATTGGAGAAGGAGGAGTGTGAACGGGTGGTAGTGGGGAAGGTGTCACCGGTGGTTCCGAAGGAGGGGTAGGTACCGGTGCATTAGGTGGCGATGGAGGTGTAGGCAGGGGTGAAGGTGTTGTAGGTGAAGGATATGGTGTAGGTGTGGCAGGTGAAGGAGGCGTTGAAGGTGAAGGTAACGGCGAAGGAGTTACAGGTGAAGGTGTCCCAGGTGATGGAGGCGAAGGAGTCCCAGGTGACGGAGGTGAAGGTGTCCCAGGAGATGGAGGTGAAGGACTTACGGGTGAAGGTGTCCCAGGTGACGGAGGTGAAGGAGTTACCGGTGAAGGTGTCCCAGGTGACGGAGGTGAAGGTGTCCCAGGTGTCGAAGGTGTCCCAGGTGACGGAGGTGAAGGAGTTACGGGTGAAGGTGTCCCAGGTGATGGAGGTGAAGGAACAAATGGTTTGCAGTTAAAGGAGTTGCAGTCGACAGGCTTAGACAAGAAAGCCTGACATTGCGCCGGAGGCCTCTGAACGGGCCTCGCCGGCAAGCAGTTGAGCCTATCGTCAAACGCCGGCAAGGCGAGACAGGCGGGAGGCTCGCCGGTGAAGAAGTTAGAGGAGTAAGTGAAGTTGAGGAGGTGAGGCAACATACAAATACTAGAAGGAATTTGACCGGAGAGTAAGTTGTGGGCCACATTGAGCTGCTCCAAACTGACGGCGTTTCCAACGGCATTGGGCAAGGGACCAAGAAGTTGGTTAAAGCTGACGTCGAACACCGTGAGGTTCTTCAACAAGCCTATCTCGGAGGGCAAGCAGGAGCGGAATGCGTTGTTCATGAGAATGATCTCGTTGAGGTTTGACATGTTGCCGATGCTGTGCGGAATGCAGCCGTGGAACCTGTTGTTGGCGAGGACGATGACGGAGACGGGGGAGTTGCCGAAGTTGTCGGGAAGATCAAAGACGAAACGGTTGTCGTTGATGAAAATGGCGTCGAGATCTTTATCGAATAATTCCCTGGGCACAGTTCCTTCGAACTCGTTGAACCTGAGATCCAAGAACTTGAGCGAAGGAAGGCGCAGAACCACCTCAGGGAACCTCCCCGCAAAGCGGTTGTTACTGAGATCCAGCTCGTAGAGGAGTATCAGCTTCCGGAAGGTGTGGGGCACGGAGCCGCAGAATCTGTTGGAGTTGATGTGGAAGAGTGCAAGATCTACGAGCAAACCGAGCTCCTCCGGTAAATAGCCGGCAATGTCGCCATGGTTGAGATCAATGCCGGCGACCGTAAGGATGGCGGGGTTGTCGAGGGCGGGTGCACAGTAAACTCCGGTGTAGTTACAAACATCGGATCCTACCCAGTCGGTTGTCTGGTTGCGGGGATCAGACAAAATGGCTTGCTTCCAAGCTTGCAAGGCTATGTAAGCGTTTCTGAGACGGTCATTTTGGAAAACAAGGGAAGGGTCTACGCTCACATTCTCTCCTCTGTCGCCAAACTGGTCTACGTAGTAGAGAAGATGGCGTGGGTGGGTGAGCGTGAGAGGGGAGGCATTGGCACAGAGTGTAGCGAAGAAGAAGGCAATGAGGGGGAGTATGAGATTGGAGGAGTGTGCTTCTTTCTTCTTCATCTCACATGAGGCATGCCACACACCAAGTGCCACTTTTATCTATTTGGGTTGTTGAAGAAGATCTAAGGAAGATGGAGTAGCGGAGGGAGAAAAGGGTTTGTCCAAGGGATTTTTGAGCTGAGTGGGTGTTCTTTATGATGCGTAGGGAAAGAGGGTGTGAGAAATAATGATTCATCCAAGGGACAGCTATGCCACAGCTCAAACCACACCAGATTCTCTCTTCCCTTCCCCGTTTTTGTATTTTAATTATTGAGTTCAATTTTACAGTCTGAGTCTCCCTGTTATGTGTTTTATCTGAAAACACAAAAATAAGAGGAAAAAAGCTTATTGGTGGTGTAGACCACACGTACTCTGCCAGCTGTTTCACCTTGCTGTGTTACTCGTAATGACATTTAAAATATTAATTAGGATTCGGAGGCGCTTGTTAACTGTTGTATTTATGTTTGGTTGTTGATCTTGGCAGACATTGGGGTTAGTAATTTTGTTTGGGGGTGTTGGTTGTTTCACAACCTATCCACTGCCCAAACGTAAACGTGTGTAAACTGAAGGAGGAATAGGGCAGCCAATGGGTCCTTTAAATTCATTACCATTACTTTCCGCCAATTTCTCTTTCAAACCTCACTCACCATCTGATTATATTATTTCTTCGCGTCAAATTAATTACGCTTTCCTAGATTGCATTCAAAAATGTCTCCCGGTCCTATTTTAATACTATGTCACTAATTTCTCTTATTTTTCTAAACCTATATTTATATATTTAATATTCTCCTTTCTCTTCCAGTATTTATGTATCATGATAATCATTCTTTAATTTAATTAATTACAAATGTTTTGGTTTAAAATTAATTAATACCAATCCTATAAATACAAACACTGACAGAACAATTCATTCCACTCTTATAAATACAAATAGAAGAATTATATAGGTTAATCATCACTAAAATATACAACATAAATGCTAAAAAGACCCAACGTTTAATGTAAAAAAACATATAATGGAGTTCCATTCATTATGATATTTAAACTGTTATCGTGTATTTAGATTTTGTATTAACTGACAAATACGTTTATTAGTTATTCCCTTAATGTTATAATATGAGATATGATACTATTTCAAATTTCGGATATTTATATCACCGACTAAGTCTTGTACTTTTTTATTGCGTTTAATCTGGCTTTCAGGATGTACGGAATTTTATTTTTTTTTGTTGAAAGAGTGTGATAGTTAAGTTGGATTTTTGTTAAAAAAAAAAAAGGCACTATGATAGAGTTTAAATAAAGTAAAAGTGAAGGTGAACTTGTCAAACTTGGGGTCCTAAGACAAAATACCATTATAACACTTATTATTTTCCTATGCAAAGTAAGAGTACGTTCTTCCTTTCTCAATTTGTGAAGAATAAAATTTAAGTTTTTCCTTCACTTTCTTAGGTAATTACAAACGGTTCAGTCTAGCTAGGAAACAAATCAAAGCAAGAGTAAGGTATGTTTTAGTGTTTTCCTATAGACTTTCGTCTTTCTCATTAAGAAAGTAGTCATCCACAAGTTTGAGAGATCTCATGCATGAGGTTCTTTATTTCTCTTTTCTCATAAAATGTTTTTATTTTAGGGGTGCTTTCTTGATTAGATTTAGAAGTATTAAACTCGTCAAAGAGTGAGTGGTATCTTACCTCATTGTTCCTTTTCAACCATTGTATTTCTAACATCCCAAATCTTTTGTAAGCAAGAGAAGCTGTGCTAGTTCTTATCGTTCTTAAAAAATTGTGATTTAGATTAATTGATTTCAAATTTGTTTAAATGTAATTACGAGCGTTGCATGTAAAAATATGTAAAAAAAATTATTTGGGTTTCTAGTAGTCAAAATTTAATTGGTGTTAATCCCTAATCAAACTTGGGTTTATATTGAATGCATGTTGATGTTTTAAAACATGTTAGAACACGTGGGAGCTTTATTAGTGATGATTTTATATTAAACGTTGTTTGAATTTCTATTTTAAGATGATAATAAATTGTCGAATTGAGTTTGGATTTTAATTGAGAGGTCTGTTGTTTATGGTGGAATACTGAGAGTTGATATACTTGGATAATGAAACTTTGATTTTGAATGTGTCAATAGGTAGATATTGAGTTATATTATATGCTAGGTTTGGCAACAAAGGTTTGTTTGGATTTTGAGATAATGTTGATTAATCTATTAAATATTAGCCTTTTAATTTTTTTTTCAATTGAAAAATTTAGTTCAAATAAAAATTATATTTAAACAATTTTCTTCTTTTGATATTATTGGTTTTTTTTACGTAAGATTGTTTTAGTAACGTATTTGGTTCAAATAAAAATTATATGCATTACGTTATTGTTTATGTTAAAATTTTGAAAAGTATAAAATAATGAGGTTCTCAAATTTTTGAAATTACTATCCATTCAACATTATCGTGAGTATATAAAAATCATAAAAATTTATAAAATAATATTATCATTAAAAAGCACAAAATCCTGAAAAATAGAGTTATGGAATGCTAAAGAAGGGGAAAGTACTATAAAAATAATAAATTTTAGAATTGATGCCGTTATAATGACATAATTTTTGAAGTGACTGCCATATTATTTAGAACAACTATTTAATTCGTAAATTTGGCTCATTGTTATATTTTTACTTTACCAAATATAATTTATAAATACGACAATGCTAAACTTTTCACATTTGTATATATATACATTGTATTTAGAACATATATTAAATCATATAACAATATATTGTTTTATAATATATAACAATGATAATTGCATTAGGATAGTTACTATTAAAAATTATGTTGATATAATATATTTTACATCATTTTATTTGTCTTGTCTATTATATATCAAACAATATATATGAGACACAATTCATATAGTATAAACATTTTTTTTGTATTGTTAAGTTTATGTGTAACAAACACATCATTAATATTCATGGTTTTTGTGTTGTAATTTGTTTATGCTGGACCTAGTGTATATAAGAAAAAAAAACATCATATCCATGGCTTCCACATTATCTTCTCAATAACAGACAATTAACTATCTTATTGTAAATCTTGAAATGAAAAGTGACAGTAGTAAAAGTTGAATGACTATATATGATGAAGGTAAAAGAAATTAGATTGTCAAGCAATAAAAATAATAATCCATAAATTTGATAAAATTAAAAAATGTGTGAATAAATAGGTTATGAAGAGTTGTCCTGTATGGAATAATAAGCAAAGCAACATAAGATAGAGAAATAAGAGGAGATTGAGGGACAGCTAAGCTAACCGGAGGAGTGTGAGTGAGTTTGTCCTTCACCACTTCATTCATGCTCCTCTGCTGTGCATCTCCATAACGTGACGTGATGCGCGTCCACATCACATTACTGTGGACTCTCACCTTTGGCATTGGGACCCACTCAAGTGGCGGAACAAAGCTGTCCCCTGCGGACGCAAAACGACACCACTTCAAACTGTCGTATTGGGACCCACGCCTCATCACCTTTTCTACGCGCTTTTCCATTCCTCTTCCACCCCCTATTTCCATCACACTCCCCAGACTTTACAAAAACATTTTACACAAATTTAGTTCCAAATTACCTAAATTCTTATCTCACTTCCCACTCTATTTTCTTTTAGCGTCAAACATATTTTATTCGATCAGATGGTTAATCTACCTAAATTTTATCTATATTTACTCCTATAAGATACAATTTTAGTATTCATGGTGAAAAGAATAATATATAAAAAATAAGGAAAAATGTGGATAAAATAAAATATTTATTAATTTGTATCTTGTATCAAAGAAGAAGATAAATATGTATCGTGTATAAACAAGAAGAAGATAACCAAAAAAATAAATACAGTAACACAAAAAAAATCAGAAATAAATAACGTCATATAAAGCAACATCAGCTAAACAATATTATAAATATGTTGTAGCGTTTAGATTCACTCGTAGAATGCTCTGTTTTATGAAAGAAGAAACTAAATTAACAAGACAACAAACTAATATATTATTATAGTGTTTTCAAACTTGATAAGAGGCATTTCTCTTAACAGGATCAACAACACTTTCATCAACAAATTCAATTTTGTATGTGGTAGAATTTTTACTTAGACGAAAATACAAAAAAAAATTATGAAATAAGGAATTTGTATTAAATATTCCATGATGAATAAAAGAGAAATAAGAAACACTAAGAAAAAAAACACAGAAAAATAACTCTAATATCATTTAAATTTTATTTCTGTAAGATAGAATTTAACATTCCTAATAAAAAAATATACAAAGAAGAAAAGAGAAAAAATAATCAATAATATAAACAAGAAAAACTAAGAAAAATATTTAATTGATATGTATCTTTTGTTACACAAACTAATAACGTTAATTTATATTCAAAGCAAAAGGAATAAAACTGAAAAACAAACTGAGAAGAGAAACTTCGAGTCTAGATGAAAACAAAGACAGGTGTTATACTTTTGTTTGATAGGAACTCTTCTTTTGGCTGTTTCATTCGATTCCTTCCTTATTTTTCTTTATTCTATAACCAAATGATATCACCGAAATTCCAATCTTAGACCAATTGCTTAAATATAGAAACCGATGTGAATTAATGTTGGTAAAGATAAGCGTTTTAATCAATGACATAACATTATTTCAATAAAAAATCAACTTCACTTTCTCTAAATGAAGTTGGCATTTTGGTTTGTTAGAGATGGATTGTGCTTGTAACATGCAATGCATCTCCGTTTCAGGAATAGGGAATACACCCCATTACACCTAACAGGTATTATCAAATTTAGCACCATGAATAAAAAAGGTTGAACTGAACATGAGATCCACTACTTTTACTTTATAAAACCCTAAACCTATAAAAAAATAGTTTAACACATTTTAAAGAAACAAAGCATAGGCTTTACAACTTAATTTAATAATATATTATTAGTATTTTAAGTTAAAAAATGTTAATTTAATAATTATCATGTAGGTATTACTTTGTTGGAGAGGTGCTAAACTAGGGCTTCCCAGAAACATATTCAATTCTCTCTTGCAAAGTGGTATGAAGAAAAACAAAAGAGAACATGAAAAAGTAGACGCGTAACCCCATAATTAGGTAACGTAAGATACATGTAGAAAACACAAGTTGCTTGTTCATTATTTTTATTAAAAGTTAATACGTGTTTGGCAGAGCACTTTTTTGGTTAATTTTCTGATGCTCAAGTCTTCGACAACCTTTTTGACAGCTGAAATAATGTCAATTAAAAGGTAACCAAATGATTGCCTATGATTGGGACTTCCTTTAACAATGAGTGCAAGGCTTGGATTGAGAAGAAATAAATAAATTAAGGTGTTAATACTACGTATTAGGGCAATTTTAACTTAATTTTATTTCACCTCGAATTTTGTTACCAATGTGTGTTTGGATATACGAATTGCATCTATAACGAATTTTAAAATTGTTAATATAATATACGAGTTTACATTATATGTATAATAACAAAGTAGAGCATTAATGTTATTTTATACTGTAATGTGAATAGTTTTAATATAAAATATTATTAAGATGTTTTAAGTTTAAACTTACATCATTAGCGTATAATGATTATTCAAGAATGGTTTAATTTTAAAAAGACAGTGAGACAGTAGGTAAAATGGGACAGTATAAAGTATATTTTGAACTCCTTTGTAAGACATGTTGAATTTATCTTTTAACACTAAAAATCTAACATTAACTTCAAGTTAGATTAAGTTAATAAAAAAGATTAAGTTAATAAGAGAAAAGGAACACTGAACATTCCAAGACGAAGAACGTTTAAAAATTCTGGAGTTAAGAAAAAACGGCATAATAATAAACGATAAAATAGAAAAATATAAGTAAACTGTCAACAAGAAAAGGGTAATATAATCGGTCTTTTTTACTAGGGTTGTTTCACCATTTAAATAGAAACAAAAAACAAAAATTTAAAATAAATCTGTATACTGCTAAATTCTTAACTGAGATTAAGAACATTTTTTTTTGAGTTGACAGTTTAGCGATGGAGTCTTACTTTAGGGATCCAATTACAAAGAATTTATAAATTAAAGATCCATTTAAAAAGAAATACTCAAATAATTTAGAAGTAAGGATTTAAAGAAAGAGAAAACACGAGATCTTTTTATCTTTAAATTATGAGAGTCATACACTGTTTATATAGAAATACAAAATATAAAGACACTGAAATTATGTTAGTCTATTGTTTTATTTTTTTTATTTTAAAAAATATTAAATTAGAGAATATTTGTGTTAATCTTGTTTACCATTATAAAACGGCCCATCTGTTTTCGGCCCACAAATATCGGGTAGCCGGGTCAGCCCATCGATATCACGGATCCATTGATCAATGTTATTTGACAGCTTCTTTCTGCACCTCCATACAACTCCATAAATTTTGAATTTTCGTAAACGTCCATTTTAAGAAAAAGACTATATTACCTTTAATAAGAATGCTCATTAGGTTTTAGAAGGATGAAAATACGTGAATGAAGGTGGTGCTGTAATTCATAATAGAAATTTAGCTTGTGGAACAGGTCTTTCTTAACTTTGAGTGCAGTGTATCTATTGGAGGTGTGGGGGTGAAATAAAAGTATGGAGATGTAGGTCACATGAAGATAATTGAGTCATTGCATATTTTACTTGAGGTTAGTTTAAAAAATTTAAAAATTTATGGAGGTGTAAAAAGAAGGCATGGAGGTGGAGGTAAGAAAAAAATCTGATCGTTTATAAATAAAAGGGTAATTGAAAATGTATATTTTTTTAAAGATTCTTAGGATATTTACATCCACGTTGCAGATTTGGATCTGGGAATATTTCACCCCAATGACAACAAAAAACTTTTACGTGGATCCAGTACTGTGAAACACATTACCAAATGTACACTAAGTTAATTTTATTTATTAAATACTAACGTCACATGATACATAATATACACCACACGAATATGAAAACATTGACAATTTTAAAGGGAAAATATACTCTTCTTCTTATAAAACAGGTAAAGTTCGATTTTTATTTTCTATTTTTATTTGATTGATTAACTCGCAGGTTATTTTCTTTAGTATTTTTTTAGTTATTTTATACCTTGGCTGTTAACTGTCAAGTAATAGTGTTGACAACGTATACTTTGAATACCTATAAAGAGTGTTAGCAAAAATAATTATAATTTTTATGTTAGATGATTTTGGTAAATATAAATAATTACCAGTGCGTATGTCCAACTGAACTCATCGTAAAAGAATAGTTGAAAATAAATGAAAAAAATTGATAATAGATTAAAATCATTTCTTTACTATTTTTTTTTTCAAAATTGGTTCGATTTAATTTGTTGTTTGAAATTTCTAATTTAAAATTAGTTTATTTAAATATTACTATTATTATTAATATTACTATTATTATTATTATTATTTAAAACATCATTAGACTATGACTTCAATGGAAGTGTCAAATGGTGATTTTATTATACAATTAGAATGGATAAATAATATAGCAAGGTAAAATAAGAATGTTATAATAAAGGGAAGCATTCATAATTCGTAATACAAGAGACAAAGTATTTATAAATCACGTTACATAAGCAATTAAAGCATAATTTATTCCAAAAAAGAAAGAAACACACATTGGATTAAGTGGAAGGTAGTAAATTATTCAAAGCCAAGGAGAATTGTGAATAGGTGTAACAACAGATTTAATTTGCAAGTATTTGTGAAGGGCCTCCAATCCCATGTCTCTTCCAAATCCACTCATTTTGTACCCTCCAAAAGGAACGTCACACCCCACATTGAAATAGCAATTCATCCAAACAATGCCTGCACGAATGGACCTTGACATAGTGTTTGCAGTATCTAAATTCTTGGTCACAATGCCTGCTGCTAAACCGTACTTCGTATTGTTGGCACTTTTAATTGCTTCCTCCATTGTCCTGTTTGGATACCATACTTAAATTTAATCTTCAAGAACAAATCCACCAACATTTTTTGTCTTTTTTGTACTAAAAGAATAAAAGTTATATAATTAAATTGTGACTTACTTAAACTTCATCAACGCCAATACAGGGCCAAATATTTCCTCTTGTGCTATAAGCATATCCTCCTAAATAAGTTTTTTATGAGAAAAATGGAAACATGATTGTTATTAGTTATCAAACTAAGTTGAAGATACTAACATTGCTACTTGGGTGGAATTAGAAATCTACCTTTACATTGGAGAAAATTGTGGGTTCCATGTAGTAACCTTTGTTGCCCACTTGGTTACCTCCGGTCAAAAGGGTAGCCCCCTCTCTCTTTCCATGCTCAATATAAGAAAGTATTTTCTTCAATTGGTTCATGTCAGTCTACATAGAAAACAAGTTAAGATAAGTTTCACCCGAAGTACCAATGAAAATGAGTTCAAATTAGCACATAGTTAAAATGAAAATGAGTTCAAATTAACTATTTGAGAAAAAATTGTACTAAATGATTTTCCTAATTAGATACTTAGTAGAGAAAAATGACCAAAACTAATGTACAAAAAATCGTCCTGCTATATATATTATCCTTACTTGAGGCCCTTGCTGCGATTTGGGATCAAAAGGATCCCCAACGACCCAAGCTTTTGCCTTCTCCACCAACTTCTTTTCAAATTCATCATAGATCCCTTCGTGAACGTACACACGAGAAGTAGCCACACAAACTTCTCCCTGAAAATCACAAGCTACAAATTCATAAATATTGGCTCCAAATATAATGTGGCTCATTCAATTATATACCAAATATCAAATTGTAATAAAAAAAGAAAAAATAAAATTGACCTTGTTAGACATGATGCCAATGAGTGCAAGCTCCACTGCTTTGTCTATATCAGCATCATCGAAAATAATGAGAGGAGACTTGCCTCCTAATTCAAGTGAAACTGTTTTCAAATTGCTCCTAGCTGCAGATTGCATCACTTCACGCCCTACTTCAACTGAACCAGTAAAACTGACCTAAAGGTGCCCAATACAAAAAAGGAAAATTTGGAAGTTAATTAGCAGTAAAATTAGTAAAAAAGTTAATAGCAGTAATATTTGACATGAAGCTTATTATGACCGCATCTATGTCCATGTGCGAGCTTATTGCTGCACCAGCAGTTGCGCCAAATCCGGTTACCACATTCAGCACTCCATCTGGGATTCCAGCCTTCGAAAAGAACACACCCATTAGATTAGGTTTTTGACGGAGAAATGAAAGTTAGTGTGTTGATACGTACGAGCTTAGCGAGATGAGCATAAAACAAAGCAGAAAGAGAAGTTTGTTCAGCAGGCTTGAGGACCATGGTGCAGCCTGCGGCTAAGGCAGGGCTAACCTTGATGAAAAACGAATGGCTAGGGGCATTCCAGGGAATTATGAGTCCCACAACACCAATTGGTTCCATCAGTGTATATGCATGGAAATCCCCGTTCATTTTCAATACTTTGCCGTGAATTTTATCAGCAGCTCCTGCATAGTAACGTAGAGCATCTGTTGCTGAAGGAATTTCTACAACCTTGTTAAAATAGTACAACTTTCCAGCTTCCATCGCATCTAATGCTGCTACTTCGTCTATGTTTTGGTCAATTAGGTCAGCCCATTTCAGCATTATTTTTGCCCTCTCCTGTTTTACCATATCCGTTAACATTCTTAGAGAGGATCAGAAATGATAGAAGGGAAAAGAATGACGTACAGAGGCAGCCATGCGAGGCCATGGACCTCGGTCAAATGCTTCACGCGCTGCTTCAACAGCAGCATCGATGTCTTCTCTGTCTCCCTCACTCACTCTTGCGATTACCTCTTCTGTTCTCGGATCTATGGTCTCAAATTTTCTCCCTTTTTTATTTCAATTTTAATAATCACAAACCAAGTTAATAATGATAATAATAAATAAACTTGTCTCATCCTTTATTTATTTATTTTTCAAATTTTATTAAGTTGAACGAGTATAGTACTGAATGTGTTTTTAAGTTTCATAATTACAATTATTGTGATAGTTGAATACCGGCAGAAATTATTAAAAGAACTACTCATTTTCATTGAAAAATGAAATTGAAGCACTTGATATGGAATCAACAAAATTTCCATTGATGAAGAGCTTGGTAAACTTGATGGTGGGCATCTTGAAGAAGGAGTTAGAGAGAGCACTCATCTTTGCCACCGTCTTGTGTGAGAAGTTCCTTTACACTGGAATGTGGCGATATGGTTATAAATATTGAATTGGTGCAATTATTAGTATTTTTCTAGGACACCACTTACAATATTTAAATCATTCTCCACGTAACCTAACCTAATTTTAGTTTTTGTTTAGGGCGGTGATATTTTAATACTTTCATACCAATATATATTATTATTTTATTTATATATAATATTTTATTAGTATAAATAAGATTGAGAATTATTTGTAAACAGTAGTGTGAAATTAATATTTTTTTTATTTATATAGGAAAAAGAAATAAAAAATTAAGTGGTTTGAATTAAAGAAAAAAAGGAATAGATTTAAATAAAAAATTTATAGTAAATAGATTAATATGATTAAAAAAAATATATTTTTAATCAATTATATTATCAATTATGATTGATTACGTTGAGATGCATAATAATTATATCAATATAATCCGTTATATGTCACAAAGTAATGTATGTAAATCTTTACTTTTATAAAATTATATATTTTTTAATAATTATTGTGTCTTCACTTTATTGTACCTCTTTTTTGTTAGACCCAATTATGGATTAAAGAATGCCAAGAGTGTGTCTTGACTTTATTGTACTTTTTCTTTGTTAGACCCAATTATGGATTAAAGAATGCCAAGAGTGCTTTTATTTTTATTTACTTAAACAATTAACATAGTGTTTTTACTTTTATTTATTTAAACAATTAACATAGTGTTTCTACTTTTATTTACTTAAACAATTAATATAGTGTTTCTCTTACCCCTCTTTAAAGATTTTTTTTGCCATTTTTACGTAAATAAAAAGATTTTATATCTGTAGCTCAAGGAAGGACAATTAAACTAAGGAGAACAAAAAATAAAAACGTGTTTTTAGAACTTCAATCATTGAGATTGAAAACTATTTCCTCACACAATTGTCAGGATCTTGTCATTTAAGCAAATATGCTTACAAAAGATCACATTAAAGTGGGGAGTGTGAAGTGCATTATCAATTGATGGACTTATTCTTATTATATTATATATAAGCATAAATTAATAGGAATCAGAAGCAGCATCTCCCAAAACATAATTAAAGTGTGTTTCCACTATACTAGCTTTGTAAGCTAAAAACCTCTTCATCGTTTTTTTTTTTTTTCAATTTTTAATGCTAACTACACTAGGTCTAAGACAAGTAAGATTCCTCGTTCTTCAACAATCAATAGTACAAGGATGGAAATAGCTTCAGCTAAAAGTGTTATAACAGTGTGTTTAAGTAATTTAATTAGTGCATTTAGAATAGTTTAATGTCTTATTTTCCAAGCTAAGAGATTATATTTTAGGTTTTAGTATCGTAATTATGTTTCTTCAAATCTTAATTAAATATTATTTATTTTATAAACATGGTACTAAACTTCTAACGATTTCCAACTATCCTTAAGTTCTTGACCTTATATAAGAGAAGAAACCAATAGAAAATATATAATATAATAATATAGTAATTATAAATATACGTCTTTTCGTTTTTAGTTTCATTTAAAAACATAATCATCATATTACTTCTTATATTTGTTATTTATCATTTTATTCTTTATCTTTTATTTCTAAGCACCTAACATGTAGTGTAAGCTTATCATAGATATAATATAATAAGATAAAGCAAAATAATGTACAAGTGTTACTAATAATAGAATTTTTCATCTCTAAGGATGCATAAATATAGATAATCCAATTTCAATTTGACATTTTGTCTTGAAGTTTAAAGAAATAAAATGATATTAAATGTGGGATAGATTTGTAGATCCTAAATGGGTGAAGAAAGTCAACTATTTGAATAGTTACAATTTTGTCCAACATTTTTCACGCCATGGTAGTTGAATTTTAAACAAAAAAAAAGAAGAAAGCTAATTTGGGGCATTTATATCGGAAATATAAGTTTATTTTGAAAACTTAGAAAATAAATAAATAATTTTTTATAAGATAAAATTAGTTTTATGTACAATTTAAAAATAAAAATTCTACAAATTATTTAATGTATAAATCAAAATTAAATTCTACAAATTTTAAAAATTAGTTCTTTTTAAGGCTTTAACACTCTTTTGATTTTGAGAACAGTTTTTGAAAAAAAGTATATTGGATATCAAGACACATGGCATATTTATCAAATTTTAAATTTAAAGTATTATGTACAACTGAAAATGATTCTGCCCATGGATAGACCTAAAATGTTGTCAAACTAATTAGATCAAACAAAACTACTAATTAGTTTAATTTGGTTAGTTCGCAAGTTAAATCAATTTAAGTCACAACAATTCATAGGTTTTTGAATTATTTAAAAATAATAATGATTATATTTTAAAAATGAAACGATATTGATATACATACTATATCTGGAAATTAAAATTAATTTTATTTATATGATTTTTGAATTTTAAAAATAAATATTTATTTTATATATATTTTTAAATGGATATTTTTTCTTTTCTTTTTGTTTTTAAATCTTGATAATATTTGAAGCATCAAAGTTTGAAAAAATGGTAAATAGGAGGCCTCATTTCCAGTTATAAGTAACCAGTGATCAGTTAAAGCTGGAACCCAATTTATGACTCAGGAAGTTTAATTACGAGTGGGCCTCCCATAATATTTTGCATGAAGACGATTGCATTCTGCACTCACATAGTTTGAACGTGTACTCCAATAAAATTTAAAATTCCAATTTTATCCTTCTTAAAATAAAATATCAGTGACACTTAATATGTTTGTTATCAATGTTTTCTTGGGCTGTGCTATTTTATGCCCAACTCCAACGTTGCTGATCATGCCTTCAATTTTTAGCAAAGGCTGTTTGGAACTATTTAGCCATCCAAGATGTAAGATATAGAAAGTGTGCTGCTGAGTTTATGAGAATTTTTGTACCTTAGATGGTGCGTTCACCTTCCATGTGCTAACCTTAATCAAATAAAGGACAATTTTTTTTTTTCGATTAAGAAGTACATGAACCCAAATTATTTGAAATAAAACTCGTCATGAGTTTATTTTCCTTAATTTTTAATATGAATCAATCGTTCAAAAACAGTTAGTTTTTGTTATTTTCTTTCATTCATTTACCACAAACGCATAGAGAAAACAACCAAAAAGAAGGAAAAGATCAACTTTTGTTATTGTTCAACAACTGAGTTTCCAAGACTTGTGACAAATGCCGATTCATAGTAGTGTCCAAAAAGAGCACAGAATGGACCTTTTTTTTTTTTTTTAAATTTCATGTGATAGATATATTCAAAGCCAAGGAGAATTGTAAAGAGGAGTTACAACAGATTTAACTTGCAAGTATTTGTGAAGGGCTTCCAATCCATGGTCTTTTCCAAATCCACTCATCTTGTACCCTCCAAAGGGAACATCATCACCAAAGGCAAAGTAGCAATTGATCCAAATGGTACCTGCACGAATCGACCTTGACACAGTATTTGCTGTATCCAAATTCTTTGTCACTATGCCTGCTGCTAACCCATACTTAGTATTATTAGCACTTTTAATTGCTTCCTCAATGGTCCTGTTGTTCACATATAATAAACATGAGAATACAACAATATTTCATCTTCCTTAAACATGAGAAAATAAACATGAGACATCAAACCAAACTTACTTAAACTTCTTCAACGCCATCACGGGGCCAAATATTTCATCTTGTGCTATAAGCATATCCTCCTAAACGTTTCATAAAGGAAACATGAAAGTTAGTTATCAAATTATGCTAAAGATACCCCATTTCATAACTATGTGCACCTGGAATTCACCTTTATATCAGAGAAAATTGTTGGCTCAATGAAGTAGCCCTTGTTGCCCAGTGTTTTACCACCGGTCAAAAGGGTTGCTCCTTCTCTCTTTCCATGCTCAATATACGAAAGAATCTTCTCAAATTGTTCCTTGTCAACCTACAACATATTGAAAATTGTTAACTGATTGATGAACATCATAGTATTTTCTCATTTATGTTTTTGTAATTTAGAACTAGGTAGACTGAACTGTCTTGCCTATTTTTCTTACCTGTGGTCCTTGTTGGACTTTAGGATCAAAAGGATCTCCAACGACCCAAGCTTTTGCCTTCTCTACCAATTTTTTCTCAAATTCATTATAGATCCCTTCTTGAACAAATACACGAGAACTTGCTACACAAACTTCTCCCTATAGTCACATTGAAAGAAATTAAGTGTTGGCAAAGACATAATCAGATGCCATTAAGGAAGGACTTCCAAAAAGCACTTTCACCTTGTTATATAGGATACCAATTAAAGCAAGCTCAGCAGCTTTATCTACATCAGCATCGTCAAAAATTATGAGGGGTGACTTGCCTCCTAATTCAAGTGAAACTTGTTTCAAGTTACTCTTAGCTGCAGCCTGCATTATCTCACGACCGGTTTGGGTTGAACCAGTAAAGCTGACCTGAATGTTCCACCAAATTAAGAAACATAAACTGAAATAGTTGAATTTCTATTAATCTACTCTAAGTATGAATTTCTACATTACTATGTTACTTTAACCAACATGTCACCATATATTATTTTTACATGGGTACATTTGACAGAGTTACAGCACTGTATAGCAGGTACTATTTAAAAGTGTTTGTACCTTAGCCACCAACATAATTCAAGCAATTTTATATAATTAAGATGGTTATAATTGTAAATATTTGACCTGTAAATTACCTTATCAACATCCATGTGTGAGCTTAATGCAGCACCAGCAGTTGGGCCAAATCCTGTCACTACATTGAGCACTCCATCTGGAATACCAGCCTTCATAAGAAAAAAGAAGAAAACCCAATAAGCTTACCGTCAAGTACATTGTGAAGATCCGTGCAAGCTTGATATCTGTTGAAAATGACACATACCAATTTAGCAAGATGAACGTTATACAAAGCAGAGAGGGGTGTTTGCTCAGCAGGCTTGACGACCATGGTGCAACCAGCAGCTAAAGAAGGAGCAACCTTAATATAAAACATGGTATTGGGAAAATTCCAAGGAGTTATGTGTCCCACAACACCAACTGGTTCCAGTAATGTGTAGGCATGGAACTCTCTAGACATTTTCAAGACCTCTCCATGAATTTTATCGGCAGCACCTGCATAGTAACGTAGAGTGTTTGCTGCTGATGGAACTTCCACATTCTTACACATATGGTACAACTTTCCCGCATCAATGGCATCTAGTGTTGCAAGTTCTTCTGCGTGTTCATCAATTAAATCCGCCCATTTCAGCAATATTTTAGCTCTATCCTGAGTATTAATTCAATTCATGTTGTGTCAGTTTTCATGTCCCTCCTTAAAAAACATGTCAAAGGTTTAACTAAGTTTTAAAACAACACAATCTATAACATTTTTGTACTATAATCAATCATACGTTATGATTTTCGTTTAAAAATTTGTATTTCTTAATCAATGTTCTTATGATACTAATTAGCATTACCCAAATAATATACACTCAAAACACGAGATTTTACCATTAAAAAGCTTCAAGATTACATGAAAATTTTAACATTACCTGTTACTCGTTAATAATATTAACTGAAATAATTATCAGTTTAATGACCTTGTAGTAGTAATATAAAAGAATATTTTACGAATTTTTTTGCTAAAAAAGTACAGTTTTACTTTTTTTACTCCCATACCATATTGTGCTAAGCAATTAATCGAATAGCACGGTATTTTTTTTTATAAAGAACACCGTTTCCTAACTTTTTGTCCCCAATTATCATAATTATTTTAATAATTGTGTTTAATAAATAAAATAAAATTACATAAATAAGAAAATTAAAGATTGACTTGGAATATTTTTTTAACATTTTACTTTTACAATTTTACATTTATATTTTCTCAATATGTATTTTATTTAACAATAAAATATTTATTAATATTACATTTTTTTAACTCAATACAAAGTAAATAAGCACTTCTCTAAATATTTCTTAATAGTTATTTCTTTTAATTCATAACAATAAAATAATTATTTCTTAATATAATTAATTTTATAAAATATTATTTTTAATATATTTATTTTCTAAAATATTATTCCTCAATATTTAAAAAATATTTTTTACAATTATTTTCAAAGAAAAAAAATTAAAATGTTTATTTTTCAAGATAATATTTTTAATTTAAAATTTTTAAAATTCTCTTCCTTTCATTTTGAAATTAAAAGAATTAAAAATCAGTTCAGAAATCGATTGTCCAAAAATTAAATTCTAACCTATATTTGGCCAGACTTTACCATATTATGTTTAGAATCTGAAATATTCCAGTAAACTGTGTTATTTAATTAATTATTTAATATAGGAGTACAGAAATATTAAAGTGTGCTATTTTGAAAAGTAAAATCATATTTAAATATTAATTAAAAAATGATCAGCATAGCTTTTAAAGTTATTAATGTAAAAATCAACAAATTATAAATTAAATGTTTTGTGCTATTATTGAAAGACAAAGGTGAACCGTTTTATATAATGCATATATAACTTGTTCAATAAAATAAGTGTTTTTTTTTTTTTTCTCTTCTTTAAACCATTAAAGTTATAAGTACAAAACTTTACTCAAATTTAAATGCGGGATTTCAATCAGTTGCATGTCACTTCTAACTTACCATTTACTATTGAACAAAAGGGGAGTTTTAAATTTTATATGTTTCAGTTGTAAATTCTATATGTATTTGACAACCTCTAACAATCATTAAAAACTATTTTTAAATGTCAGATTTATATTTATGACATAATCCAGTAATTAATATTTACAGATATTAATTTCAATTTTTACACTATTTTGTTCTAATTTTAGCCCTTCTTTTACTTTAGTCCCACTCATCATGAAAAATATTACAATAACAAAAATTGAAAAACTTACGAATTATGTAAAAAAGAAATCATACAAAATATTATTATAAAAGAATTATGGCTCGTTGAAGTTGGTACGAAAACTCGTGATGATGCATTCAATTTGAATTCTTTTGACTTCTTTTAGCATCAATATAAGAAATAATCAATTTTAATTAGATTTAAGTCAATTTAAATTAAATATTATATATTATTCAACACAAAAAAAGGAAAACGAGAATAATAGAAAAATAAGAGAAAAAGAGCAACTGAATAAAATTTGCAAACAACATTTAAACATAGATTCTCATATAATTTCTTAATGGAAAAAGAAAACAAGTGAATAAAATTATAACACAAACAAGTTCTTTTACCATCCTTAGTTCCTAATAATGCTCTTGGTGTGTTTCCAATGTAAACAATACGACAGACACGATCCTATATAGTTAAAATTATCAGTTTCATTTATTTTTGTTGCTGTAGATACTCTCTTTATTGTTTTGTAATAATCTTTAAGGTTTCTTTTGATGAAAGTTAACGAAATCAATTAATAAAAAATGGATAATTAAAAAGTAAATAAAAGAAAAGAGAGATAGGAAAATGAGCGTACAGCGCCAGACATGCGAGGCCAAGGGCCAAAGTCAAACGCGTGACGTGCTGCTTTAACAGCAATGTCTATGTCTTCTTTGTCTCCTTCGCTGATTCTCGCTATAACATCACCTGTTCTTGGATCTATGCTCTCAAATGTCTTTCCTGTGATCAATATTACAGAAAAAAAGAAAGTGAGAGGAATGAAAAGGTGGAAGAAGCAGAAGAGAAACTATGTTAGAAAGAAGAAGAAGAAGAAGAAGAAGACCTGAGACAGAGTCTACAAACTCCCCGTTGATGAAAAGCTTGGTGAACTTGACGGAGCCGGCATCGCCATTGTTAAGACCAGTCATCACTCTGTCTCCACTTTTGCTACAGATTTGTAATGATAAGACCAACACAACGAAAAGAAATGAAATGAAACCACTCTTATATATGCCACAAAATATCATCAGAGGATAAACAATCCACTCACCTCTTCGTTGACTTTACATGCCAATCTGTAATATCCCATACTCATAATATAATATTATATTTTCTAGTATAATATACAACTCAAATTTATCATTTCAACCATAGTATTTTTTTCTTTTAAATTTCACGTAATTTATGAATTAATATTTTATTTCATATTATACTGCGGATGATTTTTAATATAAATCAGTATTTTTCTATTTATAGCTTGTTTGTTTTACTATTTAACTGTTTATATTTAACATGGAGAATTCTCACCTTGTATTTAAGATAAGGTTCAAATTTGATTTGTAGAGAAGACAATTAGACTTGTCTTGCGGGTATTATTTCAATTTAAACAAATTTGATAAGAAATTTATATTGATGGTTTATAAATATAAGTACGTGTATCACTAATATTATTTAGCTATTGAAATAATATATATATATATATATATATATAGATAAATAGATAGATATATCGTCTTTATACATAACTTTATTTTAGTTTTAAATTTTTAAAACATTAATCTAAAATACTTATGTTCGTTATTTTTTTATCTTTAATTTTATAATATCTATTTTTTTTTGTTTTGCTTTATATTTTTTTTTATATGGTTTGATTCAAATGGTATAATATATTGTATTATAAAATATACAAACCAATTTTATTAAATTAAATAATTATTGAGATATTTATTTTATTATTTATACTTATTTTAAATATTTATTTATTGTATAACTTTTTCATGTGAAAAATATGTGACTCTCAATTTTAAGTATTTAATTGTATAAAATTTTAGTTTATCATGAAAAAACTTTTTTTTAATCTTTGAACTTAGCTTTGTTTTATTAGAAAAACTTTTGTTTGACCAAAAAAAATTATTCTCTCTCAAAATTTTTGAAATATTTTGTTTCTATCGTCACAAATTTAATTAAATATTTTTTATGCAGATAAATTATAAGATTTTATCTAATTAAGTTAGTTATTTTTATTTTTTTATTTGAAAACATCTAACTCTTAATTTTGATACTACAATCATCTAAACCTTTTGTTTAGGTAATTGTTTGTTACTATATTTTAATATTTATCTAATTTTTTTAATATTTAATATTACAAAAAGACTGTGTATTCTTTTAGTATTGAAGCGTTAATAATATTGTGTTTTCTGAGATTTTTATTTTTAAACAAAATTATTTAATTAATATGTGAGAAAATATAAAAGTGAGTATTAAAATAGGAACACAAGTATAAATTTTTATTTCAAAAATAAAAGAAAATAACTTCAAATACATTGGGGTCAACTTTGCGTCACCTAGTCTTTATTCCTACTTTTAAGGAAGTTAAGAAAATATAATGCCTTGAGCGAACCTTTGACTAACATAACCTTTCACATGACTTTGATTCCATTAAAATATCAATAATATTATTTAATAAATGGTAGTTGTCAATTAAATCGATGAATGTTATATATTAATGATATAATTAAAAAATTAAGACAAATAAAGTATAATGAAATGAAAAAAATAAATTAGATGAAGAAAATATCAAAATGATAAATTTATTTTTATCTTCTATGATAAATATGCATATAACATTTTTTATTTATTTCAGTTTTATTATGCTAGCTTAAATGTTAAACAAGTATTTTGATTTTTTAAAAATTATGAATCGTATATTCTTATATAGTTTATATGTCTGGTCCCTTTCTTTCTTTTTTCTCTAACGTGTCACCCTATACAATTATTGTTTTTTTACTCTGCATTTTCTTTGATTTTATAGATTTGTTTTTCATCTTTCCTACTCAGGTTTTACTAATGACGTGGTGATATAGTAAAAAAGTAATTCTAATTGGTCAAAATCTATTTTAGACTAAGTTATTTCCAGCACTAAAGTTTCTCTATTTGTATTTTTGACTCTTCCTGTAAATATTGTAAGGTTTCGCATATTTTTATTAGTGTTTTGGTTATTAGCTGATATTTTTATAGGTTTTTGGAGACTTTAGCTATAGATTAAACTTTCTTTTTTATCTTAAAATTGATTTTGTTTGATGTCAAAGCAAACTAACTTGATATGATTAATTAATTTTGATCATACTGATAATAATTATAGATTGTGGAAAACATGTTTGGATGCCTATGAGATTTGTAGTTTTGTTTTGAAAATGCTTGTCAAATTGATATATTTTGTCTTTTTTAATGAAAGGTTAATTATGAATTAATTTTGTTCAATGAATAGTATAATTGCCTTCATGAATTATACTATAATTATTATAGTATAATTTATGAATTCATAAATTCATCTAATTAATGAGTTTTCATCCCATAAAGTCCAGTCTAAGAACACCAAACGAAATATAATTTATCTATAAAAAATATTTGATGACGATGGTATATATATATATATATATATATATATATATATATTTATTTATTTATTTATATATGTGTGTGCGCGGTATAGGAGATTAAATGAGATTTAGTTTATCGTAAAACACTAAGTCGAAAAAAAAATAAAATTATACGATAAAATTTACTAAAATTTTAGAGGTAAAGAGTCATTTAAATGTACAAATTATTCTATCGTAAGAAGTTTATAATAATATGAAATTTATATTAGACTACATATTTTAATTGGAGAACTATAATTTTTTTATATGGAATAAGAAAAAATCAGTTGCAAAGTTCATTTTGATGAAAAAAAAGTGGATAAATTTTGTGATGTAACTATATTATTATATTAAATCTGGATAGTTTTAGATATTTCAACTCCAAAGCTTAACCTTTCAAAAAGAAATTTAATAAGGGGGACAAAGGCTAACCCGAGAATAGGGTGAGAAACTTGTGGCGTTTTTGAATTGTTAAAACTAAGAGTTTACATAAAATATTTACATTATTAATTATTTGCAAATTCGGTGTGATTTAATATAATGACTATAAAGATTAATAAACTTATTATAAATGTGATAATTTATAATTAAACGACTCTAAATATCTCTCATAAGTATCTCAATAAGAAATTATATTGGATTATTGATATTAATATTTAATCATTTTGAATTTTTTTTTACATTAATGCTAAACTGGTTAAGAATTATAATGCGATATCACATATTATTCTACATATGTCTATTTTTCTATTTTTATTTTCTTCAGAAACAAATTGATCTTAATTGAACTATATCGGTAAAATAATTATAAAAATCTAGATCAAACTAACACGTAAACATATAAAAATAGTTACTTTGTTTGATTTTTCCTCAAATTCAAACCAATTCAATCTAAACATATCTTACTAGAGGTTGGTTTGCTTTTAAGGGGATAAAACTCTTTTATGTAACTCTGGTGTCTGTTAAAAAAATGTAACTCTGGTCAGAGTCACTCTCAGAGCATTTAAATTAAATTAAATTAAGTTTGAATATTCACTTCATATAAGTGTCATATATTATAATAAATAAATGAAACTTAAGTTAATACTATTCTACATGCAATTTGAGGGAGTGTTTGGACCACTGTCCATAATTGTCATTCATTACTACTTTATATCTTTCCTTTTCTCAAGGACAATAACAAAGACTTTGACTTTAGGTGCACAAAGCAATGTTTGTCATAAAAAAATGAAAACAATAAATCTTTACTTATAATTATACTTAAGTTATTATAACCAAAGATTGCACAAAGCTAACTTTAGATTTATGGTACTTTTTAATTTATATTTATTTATATTACAAATAAGTATTAATGATAAACTCACTTTGTCCACCCACCGCTGCTCCTACAAAATGTTAGTCAAGATTGGGTAGTTATTTTATTTTATAAAATGTCAATGTTTAAGAAGATTATTAAGGAATAAATAACTAAAATTGGAATTTTAAACTCACCAGGGTTTACTACTTCTTCACATTAATCTTTCATCCAATACATTTAAGTGTGATCCAAAAATTGAAAAAGTCCTTTTCTTTATAAACATATGTATTTATATTTATGCTGAGTAAATTAATACTATCATTTTCTGATTTATATTTCACCGTGCTTAATCAATTTGGCATTTAACCTAATTTTTTTAAGATTATTTGGCTTCCACTAATATCGTTCTATCTTTTAGTAATAATGAAGCTAAATGTCACTAATTAGCTTCCGCTAACATTGTTTCATAATATTTAAGTTTTATGTTAGAGTCATAGATGACGACATGTGGATGTAATTTTATGTATATTCTGGAAGGTATATATATATATATATATAAATAAATAAAAGTATGAGTTAAAGTTATTTTAAAGACTGAAATATTTCTTAATTTTAATAGAATATTTATAATTATTTTTTATTTTTACACCGCCATAAATACATATAAAGTAATTAAAGATTAACTAAATAATAATAATATAAATGATAAACATAATTAACGATATTTAGATTTTAAAAAATAATAATGATATAAAAACAAGAGTCTCTAAGAAACAAAACTTAAAAAGTAGTGACATGAATATGATATTTTGAGTCGCTTGGTAATATCTGAACGGACGAGCATATCACAATCGAAGAATCTTTTGTCCAAACACGAAATTGCAGAAGCAAACAATTGTGTCCTGTTCAGATATCTATATTATTAGCAATAATGAAAAGTCATGACGTAATTTTCTAAGCTTCGTTTTCAATAAAATATGGGTGACTAAATCAATGTTTCATTTTCTTCCAAAACATAAAACAAATATATTTTGAAGAACTATGCAAGGGAAAGAATAATGATAGGTCCAACAGAATTTCAATCAGCAAGACATGACAAAGACATTAACCAGTACCATGTGATAAAACAAGCTTGCGTGATTCACCAAATTTCATGAACAATTAGCATAGTTTATTTAAAAATAAATTATTAACATAGATACATCTGTTAACATGTTACATGAATAAATAATTAAGAAATATTATATATTTATACTCTCTTCTTTCTCCCAGATGAAGATTAGGTGTAATAAAAATAAAAAATTGGAAGTGAAATTGACTTTGTCAAAGAGCAAACTATGATGTGTTTGTGTTGTGATGGTTTTGTGGAGGCTTGACTGGTAAAAGCAAGGTGTTGTCTTGAGAGTAAAGAAGGGAGCATATAATAGTATTTATATTAGAAAACAAATCGAAAAAGGAAGATAAATAAGTTGAATGACGAGGGTTTAGCGGCAAGGGATATCTTAAAGCATTGAAATGTGAACACATTCTGACGTCCACATCGCTGTATCCTTCATTTTCTCACATTATATACTATCAATTATTAGCTTTTGTTTAATATTTTCACTGACGGCTTTATGTTTAAGATGAATAAAAAAAAATTAATCTCAAATTAAAAAAACTGGTGCTATCAATGACAATCAGAGCTTCAATATTAAGATATTATATCAATTTATTTATTTTAGAACTGATGTAAAATGGATCCGGTGATAAAATAATAATATTTGATACACTTATTATATTCATTATTATAAGAAAAATTGATGTGGTATCTATATTAGATCAATTATGAGAGGAACCGATCTAATAAACGGAATGTGTTTATTTTATGTTTTCGGAACCTACTATATTGGTTCTAAGTCATAACCGATACAATATGCTTTTATATCATTCCCTTCCTCACCTCTTTATTTACGAGCGTCTTTTCTTTTTTTTTCATGTTTTACTTTTTGTTCAGCTCCACCGCCATCACTGTTTGCTCGTTAGTCTCTCCTCTCTTTACGATAAAGTTTCGATATTCATTAGTCTGAATATTCCAAACCGATGTAATATGTTATAATTCTTTTATTTCTGTGGAACATGAACATATTACATACATACGTTTGAGACCATAACTAATTTTAATATGTACTTCACATTTATATTTTGGTTTATTTTATAATAGATATTATATTAGGTGTTTATAATCATTGTATTTTATGTGTATATTACATCAATGTAAAATATGTCATTTTCTATATATATTGGTAACATCTACATCAATGTTTTAACTGATGTAACCTCTAGAAAATAAAGAATGTAGAATATGTGGTTTTAGTCGTCTATCAATATTTTGTCAAGCTCTCGTGTTAAACTAAAATAATGGAAAAAAAATAAGGTATGATCATAATTACAATTAACCATAATAAGAAATTCCTATCCATATGTAGATATAGATATTTAATCAGAATCACAAATTTTACAAGTCATTTTCATCAAAGTAGGTTGATGTAATATGCAATTTAAAATATTAAATCTTAAACAAAACTTAAACTATAAAAGTTAAAACAATGATTTTTAAAATTTAAAAATTGAAATATAAATAAAAATTATCAATCTGTAAATTTTATTATCCTTTCCGTTGAAATGTAGAATCCTTACCTTAAAGATTGTAGCAAGAAAGAGGTGAAAATGAATATAAAAAAATGCACTGACACAGTCAAATTATAGAAGGGACCATCCTCCTCTCTCTCTACGTATAATTTATTGGGAGGTTTGATAATAGCTCTGATGTGGACCCTGCTGCTACAAGGATATTTTACTGTCCTCCTCGGTGGTTCTTGGGGAGATAACTGCATTTGACGATAGTTGGTTAGTTCATTTAACTTCTATTTCCCCAATTTGCTTTCACCTTGTGTCCAAAATAATACTCATATGCAGCAAAGATATTCTTAACTGACAGTGATTGAGACAAATCTCTTCTAAACTGAAAATCATTTATCGCAGCAAAGCCTTTTTGACATTGTTCCTCTAGCAAATCTGTCTTTATTCAGACCCTGCAAGGGTAAAAGTGTGTTGTCTTCTCTTAGTTTCTTCCAGGTTTTCATGTTACACCTTTCATGTAGCCTTAGGGCATTGCGGATTCTGTGGGGCGTGCTAACGAGTTTTTTTAACAGTTTGGTAGATTGGCAAACAAAACCCCCTCTGCTATAGCCAAGTCCAAAGGGTATAGTGGCCGAGGCCAAAGAATCCTGGAAATTAGACACACAGGGCCGTTGGAATACCGGACGGTACACTCATTTTCCGAATTGAACGTCAGTTAACATAAATTATAACTATAATAACATTTTACCACTTATGTTAAAAGCTAATTTGGAGTTACAGAAAATAGCGATGAAGGAAGAACGAATAAAAGAAATGGAACAAGGCTACACAAACCCCAGACTACTAGCTCTCAAGATTTTACGGAATGCAATAGCAAATTAAGCACTTTCAAAAAGAAAGAAGGAACTTTGCCTTGGCACCATATACTATGTATTTGAATCAATACCTTCCCAGGAACCTGTTTTATTTCCAATTTTGACATGCGCAAAACCAGAAACAAAATAGATGAAAGTGGCATTAAAAGGAGACACGGGCAGAAAAAAGATTGTAGAAGGGGGAAATCCAAAACTTAGCCCCTGTAAGTTGGTTGATCTACTGTGTAAGGAGGTGGATAAGTTAGGGGAGCACCATTTCTGTAATCGTATATGCCATAGCTAGCCTGTCCTGAATAAGAACCACCAGACCGGTAACCAGATGGACCCAAATTGTCCACAGGAATAGAGAAGTGCTGTTGTGTTATTCCAGCCGGACTTTGCGTGTGGGTAGTTCCATAGGTTGCTGCGTAAGGATTAGCAGTTGCAGCATCGAATATGGTCTGGCTGGGGTAGTTGAATGGACCAGAAAATCTTGCACGGGGACTGGGTTGTAGAGACGGTGTAAGGTTCCTGCGGCCGAAAGACGATGAGTGTGCATTGCTAAATTTGGCTGATTTGGCTGGACGGGTAGAACTGGATCCATTGCCCCGATTGCCTCGTTTGTTCTGAGGTTTAGTTCCTGATGTTGAACTCTTTTTCCTTTCTGCCTTAGCTTTCTCCAGAAGGGTAGCTCGCTTCCTCAAATGATCAAGGTTAAATTCTGATTCAAGCTTATGATCTTCTACACATTTTATTATAGACTTAATGGAATTCAACTCCGAAGTGCTTGAATCATCCTGAAAAATGAAAAGACAGAATTAAGAATGCAATCCATCTAAGGCATACGTTCTTTCATATGTAACATAAACACAGTTGCGAAACTGAATTAGAAGAGAAAGTTAAGCAGACCGTTATAGCATGATTGCTGTTTCCCTTTTTCGATGTGGTAGTAACATTTTTTTTGTAGTTCCGATGATAGGACTTGAGTAGGTTGATCGGAGGAAATCTTTCAGTTAAACCTGATTCTGAAGCAAAATAAACAGCTTCTATCTCTTTGCCGCTGCTAATGAGTTCATCTATAATATCTGCATAAATCATTTGCTTAATTAGTATATGCAGGTATTTATACATTGGGCAAAAAGTGAATTACACAAAAAATATTCCGTTATCTCTTGCATGGACAAGTGTAAAAGTAGGGGAGCGTAAAATAAATTGGAATCAAGGTAAGAGTTGTATGCGATAACACAGTCTGAGTTTCTCTAACCAGTATATTTAGGCTATGTCATTTTGCTTTTGCTTTATCACAAAGGAACATAAAGGGGTTTAACAGCTAGGCCAACATGTTTACAAGGATAGATGTAACAGGAAATTGAGGAGGAAGTTTGGAAAGGTAATGAAGATATTTTATGAAAGGTTGCAGAAAGGCAATACAAGTAGGAGGCCGTGGCCTGATAACTTGTACCAATGAGCAGATGCAAAATTGAAGGAGAAAATCACAGGAGTAGCACGGATAAATGCTTCAAGTCAATATCAATTTCAAAATGAAAAGATACAAGCAAACTTCTTTAATAAATAAAATTAAACATGAACAAGTTATACAATATTTAAAATTTTGATGGCCCAAAATCCCATAGCCCTGTTCTAAATTATGCGCTCCATGCTAACTCAATGCGATCTATCAGAATTCCCTTCCCCTTAACACATCAACATGCTAAAGGATATAAAAATAAGATAATGCACAAGAAACCCTCTTCAAGTGATTATCTGCAGAAACCCAATTATATTCTGAACTCCCTAACATGACTCAATACTTTCCACTACCCCTGTCAGCCTTTACTTCCCTTTCTCTCAACCCTTCGCCACCGTTGCACCACCACCAAATTTCAACTTCCTTCATTTCCACAACAGCTTCGCATCTTTGCCACTACTAGAGGCCAGAGATGGAACGGACCCCAGCTCCAAATTCCACTGCCTACTTTGGAAAGTCAAGTTGTTATCATAGTCTATACATATCATCAACCCTGACAAAAGCAGGATAACGATGGAATGCAGAAGGGCGCTCACTGCCACATGACCTGTTTATTGCAGCTTAATATTGGAGAAATAATTTCTTTCATTTCAAAAGCTCAATGAGGAATTTAAAAGAAAAACAAAAAATGATATTTTCCCAAAAGAAGCTTAATTCAAACAGGCACTGATGGGCAGGATGTAACCTTCAAGGGACCCTGGATGCAAGAAGCATTTCGGGCATTGCTGATGACAGGTTGTCCTGCTGGTGCAATCTGAAGATTGTGATTCTTAAAGCAGTCACAACTTCCAATCAAGTTCCAGTAGTCCTTCTTAACTCCAATTTTTATCTCTTTCCACTTTTAGGAAGCACCACCAGCACCCCTATGGAATAAAATATTTGTGTATTCTACACCTTTTGGACTCAAAACCTGCTAGACACCTATTTTACAGGTATCCAATAATCCTCAACTGTGTTGCAACTAATAATAAAATTTAGACTCAAACACCTCTTGATACATCTTGGAAAGCTCTCCAGCACAGCTTGAATACGAGTAAGGAAAATGAACTGACACTTATTCTTGACTAAACAATTCCTAGACACTGCTATCATAAAAAAAAAGGAAGAAATAAAAAAAAAAACAATTTATATTATAAATATTGCAAGGCTAATAACATTTATTGCGATCCTCATTTGCATTAAATTGTGAGATTCGTTTATATTATAAACTATTACGAGATATGTTTCCTAAAATTTTATTGTGATATATGAAAATTTAGTTTTTACAATGTAATTAATTATGTAAACATCTTAATTCTCAATTAAGATTTGGGTAAGTGGTGTTCTTGTGTCTTATAACAGGATATAACTTGTGTCAAAACTGCAAATGTCTGTGTAATACCCAGTGTCTATGTCAGAATTGCTGCTTCATAGAGTCTAATTCAAATATTGGAAGACCAGTATGGATAGTTGTGTTGTAATGAGGTTGTCCTGGATATGGTCACGTAATGGGCCTTTTCAAAATGTGAACTTGTTTTGCTCGTAAAAATATTAGGTACTCTCTCCCTAGCCACCTGTGTCAGTTTCGGGTATGGGTATGCTTGGCTGAATCTGTAGTTTTGTGCAGGGTGAATTTCATTTTAGGACAAAACTTAAATGCAGTTCTATAGGTGCTTTTTCAAACAAAGTTAGAGCTTTACAATGGAATCTGCCTAATAAATATTTGCTTTAAATGTCAAAATAAGTTAGTGAAAAGAGACTCTAGTTTAGATTGGAGAACAACACTAAAATCCCTAAAGAATGTGAGTAATTTTTCTCCTTCGTTTATTCTGTCTGTTTAATTGACTCGTATTTACATAAACGGACATCAGTTCACAAGTACATGTCTTAGATGGCCCAACGTACGCCGCATGTGTGTACGTTTCTACCTGGTTTCACGACCAGTATTGTGCCATTCGAGAGGCAACAAAAGCGATTTCAGCCCTCACTTTTAATGAAAGGTACCATCATGAGATTATGGCTTACTCGAAAGAGTATGACAATTTCTTGTGTTTGCTTTCCGCTTCACTCAAACCAACTCACTCCCTAACACTATGTTTGTGCCAACATTTGGTGGAGCTCTTAACTGGAACTATGATGAAGAAGCGACCTTCAATATTAACAACTTCTGTTTGAATGGTGACCTATTCTTTGGTTTATTATCCTTGATGAAAGAAAAGAACAACTGGAAAATCTCGGAACTTCCCACCAACATTCTGGCTCTTTGACTGGCACGCAATGATAATTGTTGCACTTGGTTTCTAAGAGATATGAACTATAACAATGATGATGAAACACTTGCTATTGTAGCCAATTCGATCATCTCTTCAGCGTTTATATCCATGTAACAACAATATTTTGAGTATCTTGTGAGTGGTAGCCAGTTCGATCATCATTCAACACGTTGTGTTGCACGATTAATGTCATTGGGTTGAAGCCAAATGGCTCAGGTTCTTGCACTTTCCGAGATTCATTCTCTAACTTACGGTTAGTATCATCACCCATACTCAGTAGTCTCAATATAAAATTATGCAAGTAGGCAAATATAGGTAAATTTATCAATTTAACTCTCAGTTATGATAACCCGATATGCTCGGGTCCGTTATACTCATGCCCAAGATTCACATATCATTATACCCAACAACCTCCGAATCTCAGCCTGCACTTGCACAACTCGGTAACCACCCAGATTTATTATTCTAGACTTAGGCTTCTGACCTTACACCAGCTCAGCCCAAAGCCTATATATATATATATATATATATATATATATATATCACTCATTGCAGGAAATATTACTCACTTATCACTTAGCTCTCATACTCACTATTACTTGACCTTTCAAACATCTCATTGATTTCTTGATTGTCAAAATGTCTTCTACAGGTGGACCTCTCGCCAGACCTCGGAACTACTTCAGCTTGGATACTCAAATATTCAAACTCAGATCAAGTCGGTTCCAGCCCACCTCGTCAAGACACCAATTCAGATTTCAGTAAGAACAATATGAAAACCGTACAATACCAATTGGAGGTGTTGAAAGTTGCTTCCATGGTGGTCGTCCCTAGCCTACCTAAGTTGTAGGTGCGGTCACTTTGTGGTTGCCCAAATTGCAACCTCAAGGGTGGTGCAATCAGATCTCACCTTTTAAGCTAAGTTAACTTAAACTCACCTTCTAAGAGGGTAAAAAAAAACAGGGAACTTGGGTTTGTTTCACATTCCAATCAGGGTATTAAGGATCACCTACCCTAACGTGATCCAAATTCTGCACAAGTTTCTCGGTGGATGAGGTATGGTGTCAGGGAATTTAAAGACACAGGGAGGCAGTGGCATAACATAGAAGTGACCAAGACCAAGACCTATTGGAAGAGTATGAATAACACTTTCAGCTCTTCGAATTTATAAAAACAACTGCCCTACTTAATAGTAGTCCTCATCCATACGTCATTCCCTCAATTGTTCGTGAAAAAATAATGTAAAATGTTTGAACAACACAGTGCCCCTATAAAAAAAATTAGAGGTAATGTTCCAACTTCCAAACACTAAAGGGAATATATGTATAGAATTGAACAGAAACACAGTATGTTCTAAGGTAGTTTATTTAGCCAAAGAAAAGAAACACAAACCTATGATCTTGTCCCCGAACTGTAAGGAAGCAGCAAGCTTTGCCATGTCCCTCCTAGAAGCAAACTCCATAACGAACTTCCTCAAATACTCGTCATCAAACCTGGACCTTAACCCAAAACACACCACCATCTGCAGAAACATAACAACTTCTGCTGCACCACTCTCTGATTCCCCATCCAAATGCTCCTTCCACATTTCCACAACCGCAACGGCTCTCTCCACGATCTTTCTAGAGTATTCTCTTGACTCCGAAACCATCAGCGCCTGGATCAGAAGCCCGCACGCCCACCTCTTATCCGTCACCCCGGACTTCGCCGCCTTGCTCCTCAGAAACTCCTCCACCGCCTCCAACACCAGCCGCGGCGGGTCCACCGCCTCCGCCATCGCCTCTGCGATCTCCGCCCTCAGTGAAGCCGACTCCTTCCGCTTCGACACGACGAACCGCAGCAGCGCCGAAGCGTCCATCTTCCGCGAGAGGGATTTGAGCGTGGCGGAGAGGTCGGGGTCAGGAAGAGGAGGGGCGCGAAGCTCGGCGAGAGCGGCCTCCTTCTGGTCGGTGATGCGGGCGGCGGCGGCGGACTCGCGCTCCGGGATGGAAGTCTGGCGGCGGTGGAGGGATTGGAGGGTTTCTCGGGAAAGGGATTCGAGGGATTGGAGCTTTGAATCGAGGAGTTGGGATTTATCGGTGACTGAGTGTTGGAGCGAGGAGAAGTGGGCGGAGAGGGTGGTGAAGATTTTTGTGCATTTTGCCAGGATGGTCTGCTTCGTTTCCAGTTCCTCGAAGAATTGGTGGACCTTCGCCGATGGTGTCGTCGACAATTGGGTCGCCATTGGAGAGTGCTCTCACTCTCTTCTCAAACCCAAATCTAAAACCCTAATTAACCGTTCAGCAGAAGAGTAATTTGAGTTGCTTCCTGTTCATGCTTGAAAGAGATGAGAGCAACAATTGAAACATTAAAACTTTACCATGTGTTTCATAAAGAGGAAACAAGAAAATATCCCAGATAAAAAAGTGGGTGACTGAAGAGCTATCTTTATTATATAATTTACTTATTTTGTTTTTAAATCAATTAAATAAAAAAATTATACTTTAATTCCATTATTTATAAATTATATTGATTACATACTGATTTTATTTAATAAAATATTATATAATAATAAAATAATAATTTATTTTAGTGTAAATAGTTATATTTTACTGTCTAGTGTCAAAATATCAACATCTAATACAATATTTTATTTTTTTCCTTTTTAATTTCTTTTAGAAAAACCTTATACACTATCAATATAAAATAGTTTTACCCATTACTAAGTGATTACAAGTCTTTCTTATCTTTTCTACTTTTTTACATATTTACTGTAAGAGTGTAACGGATAGCGGGTCTTCTTTTTCTTTTTCTCTTAAAAGGAAAAGAAAATATAATTTTTTTTTTATACAGGATGGTTATTATAAACTTTATTAAAATAAAGGTATAATAACCTAAAGTACATTATTATCAATAATATTTTCCTTTTTAGAAAGAGGAGAGTGTAAGAGAGAGAAAAAAGAAACGAAAAAAAGTGAAAAATGAATAGAAATAGAATTTGTTTAGTTAAAGAAGGATGAAATAATAAGATAGAGTTAGAATTTATAGCGGTTCATGAGGAGATGCTTCTTATAACTTAAAACCATTTCTTTCCAATTGGTTACGGATATTATCTTTATCAATTCACACGTACCATATTAGGCTCATTGATTTTGAAAGAAAAAAAAAAATTAAGGACATGAAGTGACCTTATTTCAAGATCAAAGTATGTTGACAATTTTGTTTTGTTTTGTCTTTTGGTACAACATCTTAACAAGCTTTAAGAGGGTTCACAGATGGTATATTGTTGATCAAAGCCCAAGTCCTTTTTGTTTGTTTTAGATATTCGTCAATTGAGAAATATTTCAAGAACAAAATATGTATGTTTTTTTTTTTTTTTTTTTATACATCCGTTTAAGCTTCCATTATGTAAAATAATGAGCAAGTTAATGACTGAATTTTTTTTAAGCCCAAAATTCTTTTCTTTTAAGCAAGTTATGGACTAAATTCTAATTCATTTCAAATATAAAAAAAACTAATTTGATGTTTAAAATCTTCAAAGATTAAATCGGTATCTTTTGTATTTTAATTAGGGATTAATTTCAATATTTACATCAACACCACAAGTATTCTTTACATAATTCCAATATAGGAAGCATTCTAATGAGACTAATTATTTCAATGATTTTTTTTTTCATACATAAAATTCAAACATATCAGTGTATTAAACTCCCAAAAACAGCCACCTATTGGTTTTGTAATCACTTAACCAAGTGTTTTTTTCTTTTTTGAACAGAGTCAAGCAAGTGTAATTATTTGAGAGAACTGAGAAATGTAACTTTCATATTTTTAGCTAAGATTGTTGACTATAGGCTCATGACATAGAGTTCGACACAAGAAACGTATAATTATCTATACGTTTTGTTGACCAAAATCTATATTTTGTTTGAATACGACTATGGATCCCTAAAATTCAAACGAATCAGTCTTCCATCTAAAATTAAATACATAAAGTAGAGAAAACTGAGTGAGTTTCTTGAGAGAAGTTTGGGCGATTTCCTCGTAAAATACATTTATTAATGGCTAAGGTGGTATGTTCTCAGAGGCTAGGTTTTCTGTCTGTTACATTTGTTCAGAAAAAGAAAAAAAAAAAATTATAGGTAAACCGTTTGGTGGGTTTTCTAGCTACTTCGAGGATACACAAATTGACAGTGACTCCCTTTTTGGCTCAATCGGAGCTCCTAAACAACACAATATTCACTATTTCGTTTGCAGCAAAATAATTTATCACATTGATTTAACATAACTTTTTGGTTAATTGAACACGATCTTTCTGCTTTGATCAAAGGACAAAAGGGAACATGAACACCCAAAGTAAGGCTTTCCTCACTAGCTGAAAAAAGATAGTGTCTAGAGTTGAATTCATTCTTTCTGACTCAAGTTGTAAGAACACATCAAAATATATCAGATTCGAAAAAGAAAACAAAAATTCTGATAATAGTTACATTTATAGAGGAATAAACGGAAGAACGCGACGGCAGATCTATTCTTTACTTCTTGATGGAGAAACTTCATTATACGTAATTATAATAGAATTACAATGAAGAAATTAACCATAAGACCATGAAAAAACAAAAGATAATATACAGATTATAGATGTCAGTATAGGTGCATAATTTAACACTGTAAAGAGAGCAGTTTTCTTAGGCTTGTCTTGAACTACCCTTTTCTTGTTACAAGTACGATAGAAGGATCAGCAAAGCGAACAGAGAAAGATCTAGAGAGATTATCTGGTTCATCAAGCGCAGTCCCTTGATCGAAATTCTGAGAGTAAGTGTGTTGATCATAAGGGACCTGAAATGATGCAGACTCAAAAAGCCTCTTCTTCTCTCTCTTGATCTTCATCCACAGTAATTTCCACCTCAACTTGGTTGTTACGATGGCTGATAGCGAGTGTGCATGCTCAATCTCGTGACACTTTCCCAGATGGATTGTTGTTCTCTTGCTGGAATTGCGCCAAGCTTTGATATCCATGGAGTCACTTGGAACAAAAGTTTGTGCTTTGATTGGACCCAGGAAGCTCAAAGTCACACGCCAAGAGAGTGTGTAAATGAGCAAAGTGAGGAGTGACGACAGAATCTTTGGAGTATAAAAAAGCACATGGTATTGGATTGGAAAAGAGTGAATTGGGTATTGTTTTGGAACCTTTTTGTTTTGTTGGCTTCACTTGCCACCAAAGTAAAAGCTAGAGTTTTGTAACCTGATTATGGGGATCACACTCTGCATAGTAATAACTGAGGCACGTGGTGCACATGAACACTGCATGTAATTGCTACGTGGGACTGTTTTCTGGGACAGCTATTCCATGTGGGACTGTGTTTTGGTCCAGTTTTCATATAATTTTATTTGGTCATGATATCATGCATTTGGAGATATCATGGTTAGAAACTGAAGTTCTAGTTTCGTTGACTTGTACCCTATCAAGCTTATGCCACTGTAAAATTAAAGCCAATATACTGTTTCAGGCTTATTTGTGTGAGGACAAAAAAATTGGTTTCACTTGACTATGTATCTCTGTAGTATAATCTCTGGCCTAACAGATTATTCATCAACTATGGTTAAATAACCTCAAGTAATTAATCATCTATTAAAGTGAAATCAATTTGAGTTTAGAATTTGAGCTTGGTTAATAACATCTTACCGTACTCGAGTAGTAGATACAAGGCTTATTGAGATGATATGATTGATTCGCCTTTTGAAATGAATTGTTCTACAAGTTCCTATAATTTCAATGTCCATCTGATTTTCTATACAAAGGGATTTATTTTACACTTTTTCATATAAATTTTTATTGGATATATAGTGTTGCTACTTTGCTAAAATTTCATTCAAAGCTTTCATTAAGTTTTGGAGAATTCTTAAAGCTGTCATTGAAGGGAAGTTCTATGCAAATTGTGATTATATTTTTGGTTTTGTGGCTTAGGTAATGTTTCTCAAGCATTAAAGGGTGAGAAATCCAGTGAAAGGATTTTGTCTGGGGAGAGGAATACCAAGAGTGATTCAGTGGTGAGATATCTTAGTTTTATCAAGAATTGATAGAAATCTTATAATATTACAGGAGTCAAAACCAGTATATTATCAATTATCCTGTTTGACTTGTAATATTATAAATTGATTTTAAGTTGTTGTTAAACAAACTACATCAAAATGTTGTTTTTTTTACAGGTTAATGAGTTAATTTGACTTACCACGAGTTCAATCCAAGTAAGTAAGATTTTTAGTGACTTTGAGATTTAACTTTAGATTCTATACGAAATTTACAATTTTATTAGCCAACTTATAATAAATTGGATTGTTTCATGTACTCTTTGACCTACCTTAGATATGCGCCCTTTATTGGTGTATACGTGCTTGAAAAAAAAAGTAACTTAATATAAAAATCAACTTATAAAATCTTACTGACCCTACCCCTTTATTTGTCGCATTTTTTTAAAACACCGTTTATTAGAATTATTCTTGCTAATAATTGGAATATATTTACCGTGATATTAAATTTAGATTTTGGTTTATTTAGTACTATATTGGCCTATATTAAATTTGTGCATCAAAGTTTCAGTATAATCATAACAAGATTGTCACCATTTGCATTAGATTTAGAATTTGTTAGATATATAGTACTATTGGGCATCATGGTTACAGAAATTTGTCATTCAGCGCTTAGAATTTGTCGCGGTAACCGGAACCTTATTTTTAAACATAACGTGACACATTCATTTTCATTTTAAGAACTTAATTAACTTTTTAAAACATAAAAGGTGGAATTAAATCTAAATTATTAGATAAAGAATCAAATGTACCTTTAAAGTAATAAAATAAAATATATTTAATAATATTCTTAGAAATCTATAATTTATAAAAATTAAAATTAAAATAACTTATTGATTTGGATCTATTAGGTTGAATTTTTTTAATGTATAATTTGAAATTTGATGTAACTTGTCCAACTTATAACTTATAAGGTTATGCTAAAATGACTCAAGAAAAATTATTGTTAATCTAACCTTGATTATGGACTATAAATGTGATCTATCAAACATATTTTAAGTTTTCAGTTCCACCTCAAATAAGAAAAATTTACTTCTTTTATCTTTTTATTTTTATTTGTATTTATTTTCATTCAATCGTAATCTAAATATAAGTTTTCCTTTTATAAATAAGTTTATTCAATATGTTTGAATGAGCGGATAACTCATAAGTAAAAGAATAAAATACGTTTTTTTTTATACAATATGTATATATTATCAAATTTTGTTTAATATAATAACAAAATATTGACTCGTTTTCGTACTATAATGATAATTTTTGTTTAGTAATAATCATGATTATTAACTATGTCGTTAAATATAAACGTAGACATTGTTACATGAAAAACTGAAATTTTAATGTATTATATTTTTATATAGAAAATATTGTCCATTTTTCATTTTAGTATAATTAAAAAAAATTACATCAAATATAATTTAATTGGTTAGTTAAATTTTCTGTTGTATTCTCATGTGAAAAGGTAAATAACTTCTAACTTATTTGTGACTACAGTTCTTTAAATAGAATAAATCATTATTATATTCAATTATTTTTATAGAAGATTTCAAAATGTTAGAGAAGGAAATAAATATCGTGAAATCTTTTGACTAATACCTACTCTCAAATAAGTGTTGTCAAAACTGTTAGGTTGGTGAGATTTTGTCGCTAGATTAAAAGAAAATATCTTCCATCAATGATTTTGAGTTTTAAAAGAAAGAGTTTTGAAATTAATTAAAAATAATAAAATTTTTGTATTTAAAGAAATTATTAATTTAAAACAAAAAAAAAAGTCTCTTGATTAGTTATAGATGTAACTAATGTTATTTATTTTCGGCAAATCATATCACAACGACCAAATAAGTATTTAACAAACTAATTACCAGGTGTAAGTGATGTAAAACCAAACAAAATTATATGGTGTACTAAAATCAATCAATTTTTTTAATTGTACTAAAAAAAATCAACAATACCTTTCTATAAAAACATATATAATAAATTAGCATGTTAGTAGTATTTTACAAATATAAATATTTACATCAATATTTAATACATTATTACAAATACTGAAATGAAAAATATTATGGGTTATATAACTGGTCACTATTATATTATTTATAATAAAAATATGGACGGGCGCTTTTTGTTCGAGTGTTTGCATTTTTTTAATTAAAAAAAACAAGAATTTGAAGTATTATTATTATTATTATTATTAAATATTATAATAAAAAATTATAAAAAGTGAATTTATCAAAGTATATTTTAATCTTTCTACTCTATTTGTTTGATAGATGAAATATCAAAATATAAAATTAAATAAAGTTAACAATTAAAATATATGAGATATTAAAAAATAATAATTAAATAGAACAGTTGCAACAAAGTTAACAATGTTCTTTATATGTAAAAAAATAGTTATTCTTAAAATCTTCAATAAAATTATATATATTAAATAAGGAAATCCTCATTAGATATTACTGTAAATACTAAAAACTAAAAATCTTTAATATTCAACATTTAAACTAAAAAAATGGTAATGAATCAAAGAAACAAATATACAAAAGTAGTAGGCATAATAATTGATAAGATGTAGCAAAAAAAAAAAATACATAGATAAATAAAAATGTCAGTGGTACACAATTTATATGAAAAAATTGGCTTCTATATTTTTTTTCTTATCGTCTTTATTTTCCATAGTAAATTTTATTATATTTTTATTGGGAAAATTTGTTTCTAATCTTCATCTTTTCAGTTAAACATGACTAAAGAGTTCTTGTACATGATGAAAAAAATTTAAATCTTAATTTAATCTCTCAACTTTAGAAAAGATAATGAAATTTTTAGAAGATAAATAATAGACTAAGATAAAACCATATAGAGATCTTATCTAAAAAGAAAAATAAAGACTACAAATTCTTTCTTGATTTATTTTTACTTCTATCTCTCTCTCTCTTCAGTCCAGAGGAATCTACTACCTCAGAGAAAACAAAAGAAGATGGAAACATGTGAACCGAAGCTTGGATCATGTTACAGAGTAAAATTTGCAGCCTTGGATCTGCTTTTTATCCAAATCAAATCTGGGAGTGTCTAAATTACAGATCTAATTTTACAAAATTTCAAATCAACAACTTCTCTACACTAGGGATAAAAAAAAAAAAAAATAACCTGCATGTCTTGTTTCCTAATGTTATCAAGAACTTAATCACCCGAAAAATGAAGAGAGAGAGAAAAAAATCGTTAGTTTTTCAGATGAATTATGTGAGTACGATGAGATGAGACAGAAGAAACACGATGGAGAAGAAGCTAAATAGTGATTCGTGGCAATTGATGGATACTACACAATCCACAGAAGCATTAATTAATTAATTAATAATTAATTATCTCACTGTAATAGTACTAGTATGATTAACTTAATCACTTACATGGGCATATTGCGAAAGCAGTGATAAACATAATAACAACATGGACAGGAACAGATAGAGAGAAACATAAACCACAGTGTTGCTAATTGGGCTTGGAGCGTTTCATCCAAGAAGGTGGAGACGATGAAGCTGTGACGGAGCGGTGTAAACGGCACCTGAAAGAGCCTTCGTGTGTCGTCGGAGAACACAGGCACTGCCCTTTGGCCAACGACGCCGTTCCGTTGCCGCTGCCACTGTCACTTTCCGCAACCGAAACTGTGAGCTTTCTCTGAACCTGGGATTGGGAATCCATCACTCACTCTCTTCTAAACTGATAACCTTGTTACAAAACTTCCTTTTTATATAAAAAAACTATATCTTTTTTGCCATCGTAACCCTTCTTCAGATACCTTTTTAATTAATACCAAATACCTATAACCACTTTTTGAGGTTTTCAGTGGAGATTCCCAACATACCAAGTACACATTAATCTAGTATCAATATATCAAACTTTTTTACATATGTTACTAACTATTATTCCGTCTTTTCGTTTTGCTTCTTCTGGAGACAAATTAGGAGAAGGACAAAAAATCTAACCTGGGATCCACGTGAAAGTCTTCTCTTAATTGGAGAGAAAAAATAAAGTATTTGCCCTTCCAATGTTTATCCATTTATTTTTCTCTGTCATGGGGTCTCAGATTTGTTTGATTCTTCTTATTTTAATTTTTGGGCTAATTTTTCTAGTATATATATGCGTGTGTATTACGTATATAATTTTTCTATTCAGCTAATAGTGAAATACAGAGAGAGCTAAAGTTGTAATATTTTATATTTTTCTCACTCGTTTTAACCTATTTCAATTTGCACGCCACTTTTTTCTTATCATCTTAACATATATGACAAACCTTTTTCATTTATCACTGTGACTTATTGTGCAACTAATACTTATTTATGGAAGTCATAAATAATTTAATTTATTGTAAGTTTAAGATATTATCCTCTTGAATGAGTCTTTTTATACTACGAAGAAAAAGGAATCTTTTTAACCCTTTTTAGCTGATTGTGGATAATGTGACTTCCAGATAATGATAATGATAAAAAATAGAGGAATCGAAACTTGTTGAATTACTCATGCATATAAATTAGTGTTTGATAGGACTTCTATATCTTAGAGATTTTTGTTTCCTATTTCTTTTTAAATAATTTAATAAATGAAAATGACTCGTCATACACGTGCATGGGATGTAATTAATCGACGGTGTAATGATGAATTTGCATTGTATGGGAGAATTGGTGGCATGAAAAAGATGGTGAAGGGCAACCATGTTGGAAACTTGCGATTTATTTGCTATGGTAGATTACACACATAGCCTACCACTTTATATACATATACTTAGACTTAATGAAAATATCTTAAACAGCAAAATTTAATAAAAATATCTGTCTTAAACTTTGAAAGAGATCTAATGAAATTATTTAAATATTCATCATGTACAAAAGGGAAACAATCTATTAAAAGAAAAGTGTTCCTAATAATTCTGTTGGAAGGCAAGTTACTGTTAGTCAAATATTTGAGATCATGGAAAGAAATATCTCGATCATTAAAGAAAAGATTACCTTTAACTTAAGATTAAGAGATATCTCGATCTTAAAGAGAAGTCCGAAACAATAAAAGTTAAACAAATTATAATTCATCTTTCATTATTCATTATGTTTCAATATTACAGTTTCTGCATTCGAATTCACTTTCTACCACCAATATTACATGTGATATTCTATATATTAATTGTTATTTTGCTTTTTTATTTGTACGTGTGTGTAGCAAAAGTAATAGCTAATAAAAACTTTTATTATTTCACTTTAACTTGAAAAACAATTAATAAAGTGGTGGTGGGGGAATCTTTGAAAATTTGTTGTTATATATTTTAAAAGAAAAAATTGCAGAATGGATAACTTTTGAGTTTTTTAGTAGGGCCCTGTGTCTCATAACAAGCTATTTTTCTTTCAGTAGGTGATGAAAGAAACAACCGAACAAATTTGATTTCTTGTAGGAATCAATGTGGGGTTGGATGATTATTCGATATTTTCAATTTATTTTTACTAAATATGCATTTATATTAATACAATTTTCATGAAAATACTTAACTCAAAAGTAAGTTCATAGTTAATTTTATTTTAAATATGTATAATGTTTTACTTTTATTTACATTTAATTTTAAGACAAAACTTAAAAGTTGAAATATCCCAAATATATTATAAGTTAGTATGGGTCTAATCTTTGTCTGTATAGTTTAAGCTTTTTAATCTCATTTAAGCTAATTTTTTTTTAATGAACTACAGTTTAGGGTAAAAGAAATTGTGACTTTTAAATGGATTTGATTAGTTTAAAGAAATAATTTAAGTTTGCTAATATACCATTGTTGATTTAAATTAACAATCAAAATACAGTAAGATATAAATATATACATAATCAAATTTAAAATTAATAAAATCTCAATTTCTGATTTTCTGATGAATAATTAGAAAAGAAAGTTGGGTGAGTAAATATAGTGATAGAAACCCTAGATAGTACCCTGTTGAGTGGCATGTGGTGTCTATAGAAGGGGGAGACAAGGGATGCAGAGGCACATCACATTGTGGATAAGAACGTAGAAATCTGACAAGAACAGTGACTCAATTTCTGGAAAAGTTTGGAGCTAAGAAAAGAAGGTACATCACGTTATAAATTACTTGAAAATAGGTCAATTATAAGAGTTAAAAGAATTATTTACTGTTTCTGGCTTTAATGATTGTCGAACTAAAAAAACTTGCACGATGATATTATAATTACCCTAAAAAGTCTTAAATACCTTAGAGAAAATAATGTAAAGGGGGTTCGGGGTGAAAATGAAGGTTCGTTGTTGGAGTTTTGGTCCTGCCTTCACTACATATGCATCCTACGGTGGCGACGGCGGTGGAAGAAGGTAGGCAGTGGTGCTACAGCAGAGAGCGGTGCAGGCAGCGACAGCAGGAAAGCTCGCGGATAGCGGTGTGGTAACAGGGAAGCTCGCCGGACAACGACAGCAGAGAACGGTGTAGACAGCGATAGCAGGGGAGCGTGCAGGCAGCTACAGCAGGAAAGCGGTGCGGCAGTAGACGGCGGCAGGAAGCTCTCCTCAGCAACGGCGCACGCACATTATGGAGGTGCAGGGTGAAATGTATGTAAGGGTATTACGGTAATTTTAAACTTTTCTTAAGGATATTTGTGGAGGTACATAGCTATGGAGGTGCAAGAAGAAGTCGTCGTCGAGCAATGTAGGCTCAAGTTGACTTGAGCCCACTTCGAACTGAACCCATATCTAACTGTTAAGATCAGGCTATATTAATTTAGTTGAGATAAATTCAAGTCGACAAATTCAAATAAGGTTCGATATGTTCAATTGGAAAAATTAAGTTGAATCTTAACCTTAATTAAGTTACATAATTAATTAAAGATCAATTTATACTAATATAAAATATTTATGGATTAATTTACAATTTGGAATATTGCAAGGATCAAGAAAAAGCCATAGCAGAACAAAATCCACTTTGTTCTTATCTACTTTATGTGAAAGCTTTGAAGATTGGAATTTTTTAATTCATTTATTTGGTCGATCAATAAAAATTAACTTATTTTAAAAGTGGATTGAGATTAATCGATAGATGGTGAGTGAACTTGAGCGCTCTAATTACTTAGACGGATAATCATTATTGGACGGAGCTCTAATTACTTGGACAGATAATCATTATTGGACGGATAATCATATACTAATGGTTTAATTTTTTTTATGTGAATCATATAGTAATGTTTTTTTTGTTTTTTTTTTTCATGAGGGATACGAAGTAAGCTTTTTTAATAATTAAAATAAGAGCAAATGGGCACGTTTTATAGAAATGTTTCCACAAAATTTGATAAAGGAACTTTTAAAAGAGAAAAATAAAGATTAAAAAAAATAAAATTAACTTTTTCATAAAATAACTTGTGTATAAATTGAAAATAAAAATTTATAAAATGTTTAAAAAATATTTATGATCTTATTTATGCATACATTAGTTTTACCTTATGATTTTCTTTTTTAACTTTATTTTGGATAAGTTTATGGAGTAGCATTATGGTCTCTTAAGGCTTGCTCCAGAAAAACATAAATTTTAATTCTAAAAGTTTTACAATATCTGATTGAAGATAGTTAACTTAAAATTTGTAATTTCAAGTATAAGTAAACAATAGTTTAAAAAATACTTATATAATTTTAACGTAATTTAAAAAAAATTGAAACATATGTCGATATCATAGTACATTAGGGAATCAAGTGATTGAAAATGGTGCCTAAATTAATATAAACCTCTGTGTTCAATTTCTACTTAAAAAAACCAAACAAGTTATCCGCAAGAATGATCCTTGAGTGTGGGAGCAAAGCATAGGGCTGTGGCATCACCCATGAACTTTAAAACATAAAGATGCATCTCTTTGGTCTTCATGATGAAAAGAAAAAAACAACAAATAATCACCTAAAGTAAGAGTAAAAGGGGAACTGAAAATTATAATTTATTCTACTCTACCTTGTTTTTTCAACAGATGAAATGAAATATGCGTTTTATAATGTTACAAACTACTGATAGAATAAAGCTAAGAAAAACCAAAGAACCATAGAGTTAAAAGACAAATATTTTATTAAAGATCGCACAGAAATACTTACATAACCTATATAATGCATAAAAAGTTAGATGATATAGCTGTATCATCCCACTTTAGAAAATTTAAATATAAACTAAGTAATACTATAATATTTTAACTATATCTTATAAAATCCTTAATCATTTAATTTTCCTTCTGTGAGTCTCTTTATCAGGCCATCTTACCACAGTTTTTAATGCAATCCATTTTGCTGTATTATATTCTAATCTATAAAACATTTTAGGTGAAAGAGTAAAAATCCAAGATTGCCATAAATAATTAATTTTCATTCTTGAAAGTTTTCTTACCCAAAAACACTCCTAAATTTAATTTAGTCCTTGTATATGCGCATAAAATAGCCTCATAATATATAAAAGTTATATTACTCTAATTTTTGTTATTACCCCTTAATTAGTATTGAGAAAAAAGTGTTTGTAGAAAGGGACAATAATATTAAATACAGTATTGCTAATTTATAATCATAACCGCTTAACTAGATACAAATTTGATTAAATTTCAAAGCAAACTCATGGAGCTTAGCAAAATTTAGAATACAAGTGGTGCATAATTTGAAAGAAAAAGTTGTATTGATATGAGCTCACTTACCAGTCCAACCAAAAAAACTACCAGTCTTGTACAGTCTCATCATGGCCTACCATTATTGTTTTTTGGCCTTCAAGCCCTTCCATTTGCCACTACTAACATAAATTTGCCTTCTCTTCGTTTCTCTTTTCATTCTTTGAAAAGCCTCTTCTAAACCGAAGAATTTTTCTCCCTTTTTTTTCCCACATAGATCATCTAAGCTATGGCCAGGAGGACAGGAAACAAGAGTTTGCAAGCAAAACTGGTAGGTATGTCTTCCCCACCCCCATGTCCCCATTTTTTCCTGATTTGATACATCAAGGATCATCTCCATTCAAAAAGTAGAAATAGATCTTCTTTCACATATCAGTTTCCAAACCAGAACAACTTGTTACACATGTTAAGATAGGAGAACAAATATATAACTTGTGTTAATATTTGTTTCTTGTCACATTGAGATTAGGATCTATGACATGCATATCATTCAAATCTCTCATCACTAAACCAAACCCAAGTGGGTTCCTCTAGTAGTAGCTTCTAGTATTAGTAATTTAAATTCACCTTATTTCTTACTTAAAATCTGTGTTGGATTCTTGACAACCATATCTGATTGTGTTGTTCATTGAAAATGATCTCCTAGCCTGCCGCTTTTTTCTGATGAGAAAGTTATCAACAAAAAAATGTTAACTCTAACAAGTATATAAAATCGTACAATTCACATCACAATCGTATAAAAAATGTTATCAATATATCTCTAATATAATTCTACTATTAACATCACAAACTTACTGGTACTAATTTTTCTCTAATATAATTCTACTATTCACATCACAAGCTTACTGGTCCTAATTTTTTAGTGACAAGTTTTAAATCCTAACGTGAAAATACTATAATACCTTAGTTATCCCTCACTAAATCACATTTTTTTTTTTTTTTAATTTTGCGTAAGGCGTGAGCCATTTCAATGCCTATCTCCATCCATTAGTCTTTCACAATTACCCTGTGTTTTGCTTGGAGAGAAAGAAAACTTTTGAAATTGAAAATTTCTATTGTGCAGTGGAAGTAAGAATGAAGGAGAAATAGAGAGAAAAGGAAATTATAAGAAACAAAAATTTCAAAATCTCCTCGAGTTTAAATTTCAAAATCTCTTCGAGTTTAAATTTCAAAATCTCTTCGAGTTTAAATTTCAAAATTTAACCCCTCGCTCATTTTCCAATGATCAAAAGGGCATTCATAATTAGCAGAAGAAAGTATTCCAAAATTGTTATCACCGTCTGTGATTTCCCAGGTACTTCTTGGAGACATGGGAACAGGAAAGACAAGTTTGGTTCTTAGATTTGTCAAAGGTCAATTTTCCGAGTACCAGGTTACTATTATTATTTAGTCTCTTATGCCTCGTCACATTATTATTATTATTATTGGTATTACCATTATCGTAGATTCGTAGTGAGCCAGCGTTAATATATGTGTGCAGGAATCAACAATTGGAGCTGCATTCTTCACTCAGGTCTTGTCTTTAAATGAAGCCACTGTAAAATTTGATATATGGGACACAGCAGGGCAAGAACGATACCACAGTTTGGCTCCTATGTACTATCGAGGTGCTGCTGCAGCCATTGTTGTGTATGACATTACAAGCATGGTAAATAAATATCAATTTGGCACTTGAAATCTCTATAGTCTAAACTATGAATATAATTATGTCATTGTCTCTAATTCATGATTAGTCTAGTGTTTTATCCTTTAAAAGAATCAGTATATGTTTTGTTCAGATAATCTACTGCAGAATGTGTAAGTACATTTACAATGAACTTATCTGACTAAATAAATAATGCATATTCGGGCTCAGGATTCTTTTGTACGAGCAAAGAAGTGGGTTCGAGAAGTGCAAAGACAAGGTAGGTAACTGTCACAATGTAAGAAAATTGGTCTTTCTACTTCTGAAAATTGGGAAACTAAGTTTGTTCTGATTCAAGTCTTCCATTTAACAATGATTTGAGATATAATTGTAGTTGCTAGTTCGGGTCAAAACCATTAACAAAGTATTGTAAACACAGGCTAAATTGATTTCTTTTTATGATTCTGTGAAAGTTCATCACAACTTCATAACATGATACTTATATGACAATTCATGTCAGGAAATTCAAGTTTGACAATGTTTTTGGTGGCTAACAAAGCTGATTTGGAGGGTGACAGAAAAGTTCGCAATGAGGTATTTCCAGTGAATTATTGCATTCTTTTTAGAGGTTCTGTTGACTCTATATCAAGGAACATTAACTAGTTGACCCTCCTCACTACATAAAGCCAAAGAATTTGTTACTCATATTTCATGCAACGTACTTTGTGTTGATGGTTGCAGGAGGGTGAGGAATATGCCAGAGAAAGTGGCTTGTCTTTTCTTGAAACTTCAGCAAAAACCGCACAAAATGTGAACGAACTCTTCTATGAAATAGGTAAAATAATTTATTCACCTTGAATTGTATGATCTGCCTCTTCTTTCTTTCCTTTTTTTTCTGTTAAACAATAGCAACAACACCAAGAAGCAATTATTTAGTTCACAATCTTCAATGAATTACTAACCAATTGAATGTGGTAACATGCAATTAACGTTTGTGTTAAGATTCCTTACCTAGAAATTAAACAAACATTTTGCAGCTAAGAGATTGGCAAAAGCTAACCCTTCGCGTCAAAGTGGAATCAAGCTGCATACCAGACGTACAGAAACCAGAAGAGGATACTTTTGTTGTGGTTAATGGCATGTTCATAAATCTTTTCCTCTGGGAAGTATCGTTATTTGTAATGTCGTGTCTTTTGTACTCAAATATAGTTCACTACACTGAGGGATCGTTTCATAATATTCCTATCCCTTCGTGAGTTGTGCGGATACATCCATAATCTGTGTACGTAATTGCTCAAACTAGAAGAACAAAGGCATGTTCAGTGTACATTATAAGATCCAAAGTTGTTCCCTTTTATTTATTTTTTTGATAGCTTACTTCTGTTCATTGCTTAGAAAAAGGATCCCTTTCATTCAACTTGAGACAGAACTTTTAGATGGCTTTCATTTGGCTTTTCAAACATGAAATCTTGTCACCTTCAAAGTCATTGTTTTCTAAATTATTTTGACTTTTTAAAGTTATTGTATGCTAATTTGTCTGTATCCCATTTTGACCTTACAAAAAGAAGAGAAGAAAAGGACTTGTCTCTATTGCATCAGAATATAATGACATCGTTGTGTCCAATACTTTCTCTTTGACTTTTGGTTTACCATATTTGTATAACTTTGATCCCTTGACAACAGTTATTTTTTTTAAAGTATGTATTTAGATAGCTCCATTATTGCATTTTACTGTATATTCTTGTTTTATTCTTAAGCAGTAAATATGCTTTAAAGCAGTAAATATACGAGTAACTTAGAAAGTACAAATAAAATTGTGAGAAAAACAATTATTATTGTTATAGAAGTAAAATAGAATATCCAAAATATGTATATTGCTTTTACACATATTCCTTTAGATCTTGTATATAATTTTTGCTATAGAATGTCATGACATCTCTAGTCATTTAAAATTTTGGCTAAGATTATCTCTCGATTCCCATAATGACGTAAACTAGACATTTCATAATCTAAAACTAATCAATTGAGTATGTAAGAAATTAAGTTTTACTAGAATTTCAATTTCTATAATTTTGTAGGGTTTTGTTTTGGCATAATGTACTTGCTTGCTAAATTGATTTACATAGAAAAATTGCCAGTGTGATAAGAACTTACAATGTTCCTCGTATAAAGACAACAGACATTACACAGAAAGTGTACAGGGGCCTAAAATAACTTTATCACCACTTTTCTGAAATCTTAGATATAATTTCCTTCTTAAACATTTCTTTTTCTTTTATCAAAATTCTCTTGAAAAATACCTTTTATTAGGAATCTTACGATTTGTTCAATTTCAACTTTCATGACAATTAATATTCTTAAAAGCTAATTGCTAAAACATCTCACCCAGAACTTTCTCTTGTTTGTCATTAATCTTTGAATTTTACCACTTAGATTTTTTTATGTATGGAAATAGTATTCCTAGTTTCTTTATAGTTATATTTGGGTATAGCCAAACGAAAATATTGCAATAAAAAATTTAATTGTAGTAGTCTTACTCCAAATCTTAAATTTACATTTTAGAATCTTTTGTAAGAATTTGAGATTAAAAATAAAAAATTAATTGTATAATTAAATTAATTTTAAGTTGTAAAGAATTGAAATACAGATAAAAGAGACAACAATAAATCTTAACTCTTATAAGATTCTTATATTCAAATATTCTTATGTAATAATTTTTTATTTATAAAAATCTGACACATGTTAGAAAAATTTCATGTCACCTATTCTACTCAACATAAAAAATAATTTTATTCAAACTTATCTTATCTATATTTTCTCTTTTAATCAAAGCAAAAAAAACTCCAATGTAGCAGCACTCTTAACTAAAGATTCAAATTTAACACCATAATGATATAATATGGCTTCTTAAAAGAATTAACGATTGATATTAAACTTAGATATTAAAGAACAATAATAATTGCAATGCACTCTTTCTCCATCAAAGGACCATTTTCTGTTTTTTTGGCTGTTAGTTTCCATTACTGCAGTCCACATGCTCTCAATTTCCCAGCATAATCGAGTATCTTTCATAATCTCTCAACCGCTGAAAACTAATTACTTGGAAAACTGAAGCTTCTTGCCTAATGGAGTTGCATTACTGTTGTCCTTATCGAAATGGACAAAAGCTAAAGACTATGCTCGCAGATCGTAGCTGCAGCAGGTGACAGCTACTTTGTGGGTTTACCCTTCCACACATTATTATATCATGCATCGGAATCACAACTAGGGGCATAAAAATTAGAGATAGAAACGTTTTCATCTCATTTCATGCGATAACAAATTAAATTACTCGAGCAAAAATATAAAATTTTCCCACCGAGAAATGCACCAAGTTTCTAAGAAAAAACAAGCAGTGAGTAATGCCAATGGAAACAAAGACCGTGCATGCCTCAAACGTAACTAGCTACCAGAATGCCTAGATAAACAAAGCAAAATAATAATGAAGTTGAGTTGCCATGAGTGTTACTATTTACTAAAACAGGCGCTATGATAACCGCACCTGCAAAAAGAAACCACTCATAGCTTCTTTTCACATGCTGCTAAGCTGTCACTACTACTTTTGTTCTTACCAGTCACCACTAACCACCATTGCCTTATTCACAAAACTGCCCTTCTAACATAAACAAACCAATAACAGAAGGTTTCACAGTTACCATGAAGGAGAAGTACAAGGGGAGCCGGAGGATGAAGAGAGGCCATTATTGCTACGTGAATCGCTGCATGAAGTGGCCAAGGACCTTGCATCTCTTAGAGAAACGGAACAAGCCTCTGAAGGGAGCTTCTTCATTGGAGTCAAAGGAGGGGTACAAGGAGGTGAGTGGCTGACACAAGGGGTTGCCTCATCCTCCTCAGAAGAACCACTTTTTTCCAAACGTGAAGGCGAAGTGTCTGGTGTCTCAAATGGGGTATTTGCTCCACTCCCTTGGCTCTCGTGGTTTTCATAAATGGGGTTGGAAATGTACACAAGGTGTTCCTCTCCACTGCAAGGTTTATCATCATGACAAAGATTTCCCGTGGTATGTGGAAGTGGGTGTTGGAGATTTGGTTTTGAGGGTGTCATGGATATGAACGATGGAGGTGGGGAAGGGCTTGCATTTGAATTGGATTCATGGGGTTGGATTTGGATTTGAACAAGCTGATTGAGTTCAGGATAGTGAATCTGCTTTCTTGGCCCAGCTTTGTCTTCTTTGAAAGAAACTGCGGGGAGAAGGATGCTTCTTGGAGCTTGGAAGACTCCCTGTGCATAAATGCTGCGGAATGGAGACTTTTGTTGGGGGTGTGAGGTTGTGTGAGAAGGTGAAGAACTGGCACTGGCTGTTGTGGGTTGGGTGCTGACATTGGGAGTGGTGTTGTTGGAGTTGCTGTTTCTGCGGTGGCGCCGGCGGAGTAAGAGAGAACAATAGAGCTCGGCTAACAGAACAAATATAAGGACTAGGACTACTGCAAGGGTTCCCATCATTACCAAGGTTGCACCCATAATCACTTTGGATGTGCCCTTCATCTTTGCGGAGTTAGACCTTTCTCTCACAGAGAGTATCTCTATCAGTATCTCTTTCTTCGCAGAGTGTGGCTGTAGAAGAGGCACTGTAATATAGGGGTAGGTAAGAACAAGTCCGTTTTGGCGGGAAACCGTCCTTGGCCTTAGACAGGAGGCTTAGATGCGACGGATGCGAATTCGTAAAAAGAGAAATGGTCCTAGGGAACACAAAGGCTTTGGTTCTGAACCAGTCTGAACTTAGTGTTTTGACATTCCAGATCATGGCAGTCAATTTGTTAATTTACTGCCATAAGCTCGCACTGTAAAACTAGCAAAAGTTATACATGTGCACTCTTCTTCCTCGATTCGTTAACTTTACTGCTTTCCTCCTTCTGAGTTGTTCCTTAAAATTGGAGTGACCCATTAAAAATCACCTTTTGCATAACTTTAACCACGTGCTACTCAAGCATTAAAGTGTGAGAAATCACTTTATATTCATGTGAAGTTACAGAACTGAAAAAACTAAGCTATAATACAAAATAATGTATTTATAAACGTGTAAACAACATTATCAGAAAAAAAAAGGGCTAGAATAAGAGAGTTTCTGAACCAATAATGTCTGTCTCAACATTTTTTATTCCCATTAGCCGACCCGAAGGTGTAGGAACAACATAATTTTTTGTTACAAACACTTCTACAATCAAAATAAAAGACAAAACATGAATTGATGTTCTGTATAGCTCATACTTGCGTAGTAAGAAGATGATGGCAGAGTCACTATTGTCAACCAACACAGACAAGATCATGCATGACGATTTATGACGGCTCCGAAGTAAGCAACATTTTGCAATAAAAGCAACACAATGCAATCTTCTGTAATTCCAGGCACAAACATTGTACATATCAAAGCACGATGATCATAAAACATTGTACTTATACCCTTTATCATCCTCTTAGAGCTGCAATCCTAGCTGCTAGATCATCGTAGTCAGGTAACTTGGGATGCACATGCCGAGCTTCGTGTGATCTAACTGGCTCAAATGTAGCAGCGCGATTAAATACTTTCTTAACTTCCACTTCTCTCTGTTGTTCACGAGGAAGGGAGAATGATCGTGCTGCATAACTAACCATCTCTGGTGTCTCATCAGATCCATCTCCGCTTCCACTCTGCTGCAATTCCTTGGTTGAGTCATCCATTTGATGTGCATGGTGAGTTTTAGAGTTTCTTTTTAATTTTTCTGGCACAAGGACGGACGGCTTTTTGCTATAATGGATCAGCAATTTATCTATTATCCTTTCCTCTGCAGCATTTTGATACCGCTCATCATCAAACACAGCTTGCAGACCACGTCTTGAATCATCTCGTCTCCTGCTTCTGCTCCTCGATTTTCTCTGAACTCCAGAGTCTTCGTTAGAGGCATCGTAGTAACCTGGTGGTCGTGATCTTGAGTGCCTTCGCCTCATAGATCTTGGTTTTACCACAGGGACTTCTCCAGCATCTTGTTGAAATGAGATTTCTTTTTCACGACTCTGTTTGCTCAGTCTCTCGTGTCTATTGCCCTGCCAATCCTGGTCAGAACTATCCAAACCTATCTGAATCCTCTCCGTCACAGTAGTATCAGGCTTCTCATGTGCTGAATGATATGTAGAGAGGCCACCACTGTCGGTAAGTGAAGATATTATATTGGCTCCACGTGTGCTATTCTGCTGCTTAGAATTAGGTTGTTTGACATATGGAGGTGGAATGACATTACTGTAGCAGGACTTCAGTGTAGTTGTTTCATCCCTTTGAATATTTCTCTCGGATTTATCAGTTGCAGGTACGCCACCATGATTAACAGAGAATGGCTCCTTTGCATTACTCCTAAAATGTGATCCGGCATGACTGGGAGACTTCCTAGCAGTTGCAGTGTCCTGGTTTTCTCTTAGAGGGGTGGTATTCCCCCAACTATCTTCCAGCCTGGAACCACCTTCAACATTTTCCACTATTTTCTTCTGAGATAAGCGTTGAATTGGTTTTAGCTTACTACCTTGGTTTTCTCTTAGAGGAGTGGTATTCCCCCAACTATTGGGCACTTTGGAACCACCTTCAAATCGTTCCACTGTTTTCTGCTGAGATGGATGTCCAATCGGTTTTAGCATACTGCCAAGGTTTTCTATTGGAGGGTGGGTATTCCCCCTACTATAATGCAGCTTGGAACCACCTTCAAGTTGTTCCAACTTTTTCTTCTGGGATGGATGTCTAGTCAGCTTTAGCATACTAGCCTGGTTTTCTCTTGGAGGGGTGGTATGCCCCCTACTATTATGCTGCTTGGAATCACCTTCGATTTGTTCCACAGTTTTATACGGAGATGGATGTCCTATCGGTTTTAGCATACTACCCTCCTTCCAATAGCCTCTGTCGCTCTTCTCAACTGTAACCTCATGCCTTCCTGGATTATCATGGCTATTCCTTTTCTGAGGAACTTCCCGACCATTTCCAGGGAGTGCGGATTTAGACGGAAGATCACGTTCATGTCTGTTTAAGACTACAGCTTCCTTGCCATTCTGAAATCTCCGTCCATCATTGGCAAGATCACGATTTTCCTCTAACAAAACATCATTCCTCATTTCCCTTCCGGTAAAATCCTTGTCGTATGATGGTTTATCATGTTTAGACATATTCTGTCCCTGTACATCAAATATTAACAATTTCACATACATTCTAAAAATTTGAAACAATGTAAGAATGATCCCACTATTCAATTTTGAGAACGAAACTAGTATAAAGTGAAAAGGAAATGCAAAAGACAGCACCTGTACCACAGAGGATCTCGACATCCGCAGTTTGAAAGCATTGGAGTCCCAGTTTATCGAAAACTCTGATGCAATCTCCTGCATCAAGCAGACCTTGTTCTCCAATGTAGAAGACTTGAAATTCAAATTTGCAGCAAACTGATAATTTGAAATTTAGTCAATACAGGAAAACAGAAGAAGTCATCAATATTTAAAGTTCTAAGATAAATGAAAAATCACCTCTTGATTGACATAACATTCCATGGAATTCCCATATCTCTCCTGAAATATTTGTCTAAGGTCACGTAACTCTGGTAAATCAGAAAATCTTGCAGCACCAAACATCAGAGACGATACAGCCATCCTACATTGCTCCGGGCAACCACTGTAAAAGCATTGGAAGCAGTTATGTCATTAAGTCATTCAACTTCTGAATTTGAGGGAAAATATAGAACAAGTATCCAACCATAATAATTTTGAGACATTTGTGACAGTTACAGGTGTCCCACCAACCATATTCGTCAACTGAAAAATAAATAAACATAACTCCACCCCTTCTACATCCTAAAATGAATGCGTCATTTCAATTTTACCAGTTCATCTCACCAAAAACACTACTAAAGCTGCTTATTTGGTTGGGAAAACCGTATGTGTACCTAAATAAAGAAAAAAATGCAGGCGCAAAGGCCAGAACAATGTTCAACCACACCAGAACAACTACACACATGTGAACCTGTAGATGCACAATCATTATGGTGTAGTCAGTAGTGTTGGTGACCATTTTCAGGAATACCTTGCAGCATTGCAGATACAAATTAGGAAACCTTTTCCTCTAAAATGATGCAATTTCTACATCTGGCATTGTTGATCAGACAACGAGGAGAGAAAAGTTAATGAGGAATGACGATATTAGAAGAAAAAACACCGCTACCAAATCACTGATAATCCTCATCTCCAGGGAAGCTTGGTATTTTATTTTGTCGAATGCATCTGTAGCCGTTACGCAATGCATATCCCTACGGTACACTAAGTCACTTGTTATAATTTTTTTTAAAAAAAAAAAAAAAAAACTAAAGGCGGCTTGAGTGTGACTTTAATCAAACTAGGCCATGAGATAAAGGTAGATGTACGTTATAAGCCCCTGTGTAGAATGACATTTTTTTCAAAAACTAAATTGAGCTATTTTTTGTCTCCTAAAATTTCCATTCTTTTCTTCATTCAATCAAACTCAAAATATGCCGCCGGTGAGATGTGAGATATTTTATACGAGTTTGAAATAAATGACTTTACCATAATCTACGTATATTTAATATTCTTCATTCATATTATTTCAGAACTATAGTAATGCATCCATACTTTTTATTTATATTTTCAGTTCTAAAATTTGCTGCATTTCGTGCATCACATATACCGATCCAGTGCCAAAGCAATTAGTCATAATGCCGAGTTGAAATGAGAATTAAAATGAAAAGAAAAAAGAGAAATAGAGACTATATCAATATCAAAGCAGAAGTTCGAAACAAATGAACAAAGTAATAATACCTCAGCTTCTGCATCGCTGGGAGGTGCTTCAACACAAACTCACAGCATTGCTCAACGAAACCATAGCAAGAGGACAGTGTTAACTCAACCACGAGTCCTTCAGCCTGTTTAAACACCCCGCAACAAGACAAAACTTAATTGAAAACGAGTTCATCAAACATGCAAGGCAATTGTTCACACATTTAAAACTCTAATGCAATCCATCAGTCGATGAAAACCAGCATCCTCAATAACGTTACATAATCCAGAAACTGCGCAAAACAAAAACAAACACAAAAGAAGAGAATCAATTACCCTTCCGTAGGCATTAATATCGAGACCGTTGAGCAATAGATCAGCAATATCCTTCTTCAGAAACTTCTCTGTCGCTCTTCTCTTCCTCCGTATCACATCAATCCGACTCTTCGTCAATTTGATCAACGATTTGCTGAAAACAAAAAAAGCAGAAGAAAAAATCACGTTTGTAATGAGAAGCATAAACGCACTCTTGATTCTCTCCACCGTTCTTCATCAAATAACAACAATAAACAAAAGCAAAGAACACAGCAAGAACCATTTCGCGGTGAAGCCTCTGCCGAGCATTCCGTCCAACATGTTGGAAGTCCTCGGTAGTGCGACTCGGTGAACTACTAGCTGTGGAAGTTCAGAACGCGAAATTCGCCATTGCTGAAACCTTCATTGTAGAGTAACACACACTGTGTTGCAGTGAAAGAAGAGGAAGAAGAGAGAGAAAACATATAAATAACTTAAAAATAATACACACTAATAAATGAAAACAAATAGACAAATAAATGGAATTTAAGAAAAGGATAGTATTTCTGAAGGAGCTTCTGCTACGACGATAATGACCTTTGGCTGTTTCAATAAAGACGATGGTTAATGCGAACGTTAGAAGGGTATTTTCGGTAGTTAGAGGAGTTTTGTTCAGCTGCATAAAGAAATTTAAAAGTACAATGAAACTGAGTGATTTGGCCACAGAATTTGGTGACACGTGAAAAGAATTGAACGGTGAGGATCTAAAGTGACTTGCTGCGCTGGAATGCACATTACGATAAAGGAGTAGTTGGCGCAGAAGGGCCAAAGGATTAAAGAGCCGTTGCGTTACTTATTTGATTCTTAGTATTCAGCTGTTTTAAACTAAACCGGGAAATTCCACAAGGATGCGCCTCTTATTTATTTTAGGATAAAGTCTCTTTTTTTTTTTATTCCTTCTCATGCTTGTATATTTGCATTTATACCATATTATTAGAATAATATATAAGAAAATGAAAAAGTATTTTGCATACAAAATTTACTTAATTTGTAGAATAAATTTATTAATACACTAAAACCAAAAATGCGAAAACAGAAATAATGGAAAAAAGAAATTACAATATAATAGAAGAAAATGAAAACAGAAACAGGAAAAAAAAAGGAGTAATATGATAGAAGAATAGAGAAAGAAAATTAATTTGCATTAATGATAAAAAAATTAGATAATTACTTTATAAAAAATAAGATAAAAGGATTAAATAAAATATTTATATATTGAAAATAAAATAGAAAAACAAATTCCTAAGTATAAAGTATTCTTTGTCGACCGGTTAGTTATATTTATTATCGTGTAATTTAGAACAAATATGCGATATACTACAACTTAATGGTTCCCTTTTCTGAATAATCATTATTAGCTTAATAAAAGGATAATGTATGTATTCTGTTAAATTAAATGGTACAGTTTCTGTAACAATAAAAAAGAATAAAACAATAAGATACTAAATAAGTGGTGATTCTCTATTAGAAAAATCAATTTAAGTTTTCAACCATTAATTTGAACAAGCATTTTAACAACATCACTGTGCACGATAATATTTAAAATAAACTTGTCTTAGAAGGTCACTAATGAAAACAAATTTCATTAATCTATTACTCACTTGATATGAAAAATTAAAATTTAGTTTAATTAAAATTAAATAATTGCGGCACGTGTAGCAGGAATGTTGGTGAAGTTCAGAAGAATATACCAACTGAAAAATTTTGTCCAACTAATGACTAATGTCAATTAAAATACCAACTGCTACTTACAGCTTATAAATTATTTAAGCAAGTAATAAAACTACTTTGTTATCAATCTTCTTGTTTATCACAACCGAGATTGCAACTGGACCGTGGACAAATTTTTTTAGGAGAAATGAGAAATGGTTTGTCAAATTTTCTCAAGAGGTAAAATCTTTAGAAACAATAATTTATGTTTAAAAAAATCTTGAGTCTAATGGAGAACTCAAAATTGTGTTTATCTATAATTATTATGAAGTATCTTGTTATGATATTTCTGATTTTTAGTGTTAGGATTAACTTATATATTTATATAAGAGTTGTTTAAAAAATTAAAATAAATTCTTTAATCGATAATAGTTAAGTAATCCTGTATTATTGTTTAGTGATTCTTCCTTACTGTCTGCATTTAATGTTATTTTCATCTGATGTTGTTTACCTATTTTTGTATTTGTTTTTAGTTTTGTTCTTTCCTTTTTGTATATTTATCACCTTATGTAATACAAGATATAGATTAATAAAATTATTTTCTTAATTATCATTTGTCTATCTATTTGCTTGTTTGTCTCTTTTTCTTCTTTTTACATTTTTTTTTTATCATGAATGTTGATATACATTATCTTATAAGAGTAAATATAAGAGAATTTATAAGTATGACCATCTCTAATAAAATTAGATTCAAATTCAAAAAATAAAATATGGAGTTTCTCAATGTAACAAAAATAACATATACTTGCACCACTAGTGGTTATTCAAATACTATAAATCTTTTCTAAATTATGAAAAATATTAAAAAATTATTTTCATTTCTTTATATTTCAAAGAGTTATCCAAGATCCAGATGAAAGTGCCACACGATACAGGACTTTCGGTGTTAATTTTGTTCATGAAATAAAACATCACACCTTTTTTTAAACTGATAATAAGCACCATACCTTATATACCTTATATGCCTAATCTTGGTATCCTTAGATATTTCTTTGTGATTGTCACAAAACTTTGATTTGACAAATATGTCATGACAACTCACTACCGAAAAGCACAGAAAACATTAAAATCAATTTTAAATGTTTCCTAAATTACATTAAATTATATTTAATGTTACCACATCACAACATTTAGTTACCTATAAGCGAACACTCACAAAGTCACACTAACAATAATATCACCGAAGAATAAGGTTACAACTTGCAATCTCATTAAAACTCACAATTGCACCAACTGCCACTTGGGGAAGGTCAAAGAAACAAAATTCAGTACTAAAAATCTACCGAATGAAGTTGATGAGAATATACAACATGTAATTTTCTTATAACTTGTTTGAAGGGGCAAACTTAAGTTCATTAAGAGTGAGAGTTCAGAAGAAGAGAGCGAAATTTGTTTATTTCAATTAAGAGAGGTGTCTAATATATGTAAAACAAAATAAAATGTGATAAAATAGGTTTACCTTAATTTATTGTTCCATTTTGAAAATATTTATGTAAAACCAAAGTTTTCTTTTATTTTTTTCTCAAAAATTAGAAAAAAGGAAAAAATGCAAACTCACGTGAATGTACATGCTTAATCAAATTATACCGGGTGTTAATTATGGTAAAATATCACATATTATCTTTAACATTGTGTACAATAAATTTTAATTGATTTCGATATCTATAGATATATAATCAAATAGTAGTTATTGATTTATATTTAAATAAGATATTATATTTTAAAATAAAATAAATAATAATACATCAATTTTTTAAATATAGTAGAGAGAACACTTTAATAAGAATTTTAGTTTAACAAATGAATAACAAAATTTCCTTCTTGATTGAAAAAAAAAGTTTGAATGTGACATATATTGCTATCAAATTCTTATTCACCTCAAGAAACATCTCATTCGCGTGTTAGGCTACAACTTTATGAATAAATAAAAAGACGATTACATGTTATTATTACTGTTAGAGCAAAAGGAAGCAACGCCTAATAGATGTTTCTACTAGGATCAAGGATCGATTTGCATCCAATTACACATGGGATGATCATAAAGCTGCATTTTGCTAGCAAATGTACCATATAACAAGTATTACCAGCTAGTACGCAACACACATTGAAGCATGATTATTATACAATTATGTTCAATAGCGTCCTAGTTTTAAATGCTGAATAAATCAGGTTCATTTACACTCCCGGTATTGGATACTGAGTAGTAAGAGCTTCAACTTTTCGACGCAAGCCAGAAACCTTATCTCCCAAAGGAAATTCAGGAGACAATACAAACTTCAAAAAGTCTTGGAGTTTCGTTCCTGACACCAAGCTTTTGGCTTCAAGACTTATTTGCACACCCTCATGAATAAGGTCTGCAATTTGAGCAAATTCTTTCTCACCAAGTCCTCTTGTGGTCATTGCAGGAGCACCGATGCGAATGCCCCCAGGAACTAAGGCACTCTTATCACCTTTTATAATTAGCACATGCCAGTAAGAACGGGGCATTTGTGTCAAGGACAACAAGCATAAATGTCAAAATGATGCATGCAAGAAACAAGAGTCTTACCAGGCACTGAATTTTTGTTGAGGGTAATGGAAGCCATGTCAAGAATTTTCTCCACCCGAGCACCATCAATACCCTGAAGGATGTGATGTTAATTAAAAAGAAATATGTCCGAGGTACTAAAAGAACAAAAGAATCATACATCGACATGCAAAACATTTAAAATGTCTTTCCACGTGGAAAAACATGTCAGCTATTTACATTGAAATTAAAGAGTATGAGAATAACTGGTATTTTACAGACACGCACAAAAAAAAAAGAGAGAAAGAAGCTTACAGATGGCCTAAAATCAACCAGAATCAGGTGATTGTCACTACCACCAGAAACCAGTTTATATCCATGCTCAATTAACCTCTTAGCAAGAGCTCTACAGTTATCCACCACCTGCAGGAAGCTGGTGTGTAAGTGCCTTAGCACAAATTTAACCAATGATAAAAAGGTATAGGTGGTATACCTGATTTTGGTAGATTTTAAATTCTGGAGACTGGGCATACTTCAAGCAAACTGCTAGTCCTCCAATTGTGTGGTTATGAGGACCCCCCTGGACAATTCCAACACCATCACTATCAAAATCACAAACTGGGATAAAGCGGACAAACTTATCTTCTCCATAAGAGCACATGATCCATGCACCTGAGTTAGAATAGTTGAAAGAAAACTAATAAGGGACATTACTGATTTACCTGTAGACCAGGAAAAACAGCATTGTTGATGGCAGACTCCAGATCAACCCCATGCACACAATCTTTCTTGAAGAATATCATACCACCTCTTGGACCTCTTAAAGACTGGGAAAAAATATTTAACGAATTAAGTGACAAGTGCATCAAGTGTAACAAAGAAAAGTGTTTACTTTAGAGCTTCAAGTAAGCAATGCATCAAGTTTGTACAAAAATGAATACAACTTCTCTTTCTTTCATTTTAAATGCAAAGGTACAAAGTGTGACATAAAAATATCTCAAGGCAAACCTTGTGGGTTGTGGTGGTCACAATATCACAATACTCAAAGGGACTAGCAAGTACAGATGCAGCAACGAGCCCACTTATATGAGCCATATCCATCATAAGAAAAGCACCTATTTCATCTGCAATCTTCTCATGTATACAAGGTGTAATTAGCTTTTTGTTAAGAAGAAAACCATATATAAATAGAAACTTATTAGATCATGAGCAATATATAATTCCAGAAAATGCATGAATAAAAACTATACTTTTCTCATGCGAGGGTAGTCAATGTCCCGGGGATAAGCACTAGCACCAGCAATAATAAGTTTTGGTCGGAAGAGATTAGCAGTTTTTTCCAACATATCATAATCAATAAGACCTGTTGTGATCCCAATGCGGGTTAAGAAATAAGTTATCACATAAAGGAGCCAATTATTATAAAAATTTTAATGAGAAAACAAAAGCACCTGTTGATTGATCAAGTCTATATGGCATAGATTCAAAATAAATTGATGTGGCGGAAACACGTTTTTTAGGTGTCATGAATCCATGAGACAAATGTCCTCCATGAGGTAAGTCCAAACCCTAGTAACATAGCATTACACATTAGAACAGTTAGATAATGAGCTGTCAATTGGAATAGTCAAAATCAAGTGTGGGGAAAATAGATTACCATTATTCGATCATGTGGTTTAAGAACTGCAGTATATACTGCAAAATTAGCTGGGGAACCAGATAATGGTTGAACATTAACACCCCACTTATTTCCATCTACACCAAATGTAGCCAGTGCCCTTTCTTGACATAGGGTTTCAAGCTCATCAATGTACTCATTGCCACCATAATACCTTAAATGGATAACGAGGTTTCAATCTATGTAATTGCAGGAGTGGAAAAGGAAAGATACAATTCAGTATTTACTTTAGACCTCTGAAAAACAGTTTTATGAAATTTCCAATTCTTAGAAACCGAATAAGCCGAACACATTTTCAATATTCTCATTTCCTAAAAACAAAATCAGGATACCAAAACAGATATATTCTCTAAAAGCCTTGAAAATATGAAACAAAAATCAATTTCCAGAAAAAGAATAGAAAACGTTTTCTTAAAGCAACTAGACCATTACCTTTTACCCGGTAATCCTTCAGAGTACTTGTTTGTGAGGCAGGAACCGACTGCTTCCATCACTGCTCTAGATGTAAAATTCTCAGAAGCAATAAGCTCAAGACTTTTAAACTGACGGTCCTTTTCCTTGTTAACAATTGTGCAAACTTCAGGATCAGCTTCACTCAAGCCATGGTCTAGGAAGCTACTCCCATCACCTATCATTTGCAATTGCATGTGAGTTCGATGGATAAAAGAGATCATTATTAGTCATAAATTCAAGTAACAGTATATAAATCAGAGTGAAGATACAGAACACCGAAACAGAGAAAATGATACAAAAACAAATATTTTAAACTCAAAAACTACTCTATTATTGCAAGAGAGATCTGGTCAACCATAAGTCAAGTATATCATGCAAAGCTGTTGACATTGTTACGCGCAAATTACTTGATGTTCACCCACAAACGGAGTGTGGTTTTTAAAAACAACTGTCACATACCTACAACAAATGCAGAAGGAACAACAAGAAACAGAGATGATCAAACACTCACATATACAAAAAATGGAATATATCTAGCATGTAGGACCCTTTACATCAAAAAGGCAAAAATAATACTAGCACTTTGCACAGGACAAGTTTCCAATAAGGAATTTAACTAGAATGCACAAGCAATAAGTAAATTCTAACAGTCTCATTCAATTACATATTGATATTATTGCATGTGGTAAGTTTGTTGACATTTACCATAACTGAGTTGTAAGTATATCCAATATAATTTCTAATTAATTGACAATGTAACTGAGAGCGCATAAAAACCAAACTCCTGAATCGGATGGTAAATTACCAATTACCTCCAATTTGAGGCACGGAGAAAGACAAAGATGACGTGCTCCCAGTGACTAAACCTCCTTCAACATGAGATGCTTTGCATGGCTTCCCATTGAAGAACTTTAGCTGAGGCACAAATCCGTTATTATTCCCATACCCTTTTGCAGGGAAAATCACTCCCTTGGTCCAAACAGGTTGTTGCAAAGAACCCATCATTGCACTCGCTTGCATCTTTGTCTTCTGAACTTACACACCCTCCTCCCTACATGGGTCAACAAAATTAAGATGACAGATTACTATGTTAGATTACTAAATAGCACGCTACAGAAGTTACCACAGGAAGAAAATGTAAACAACACATCAAAACATGACTCAGTATTGTTTTGTTGGAAGTGGATAGTATAGTTTTGAACAGAAAACTGGGGCAGTACCAAATAAAGCTGAAACCAAAATCAACCACCCAACCAATCAATCAATCAATCAATCAAATGTCTAGTGAAGATGGATAACCCCAGAAAAAAAATTGATACAAAATGGAAGGTCCTAAACATTCTCGTGAGGATCGAAAAGGAACAAAAGCAGAGCGGCAGAAACAGACGCTAACAGCGATAATAAGTAGAGGGATTGAATGTAGCATCGAATCGGAGAAGAGGGAATAAGAGAGAGCAACCTTGTGGCGATGAAGAAGAAACTGGTGGTGAGAGGAGTTTGTGAAAATACGCGGCGTAAAGAGAGAAAATGCGTATTTGGCTTGAGAAATGCGACAACGTCAAAGATATTTGACTCGGGTCCCGCAAACGTTATCGAGTTGGTCTGTCTGTTGAAATATAAAAAGATAAATATTAGTACAAATGTATCAAGTTTGTCCTAATTAGGGTAACGTCGATGATGCCTTGGCAAGCTTATCTTATCTTAGGAGAAGAAATAAATATAAGATATATTCCATAAATAATATTTCAATAATTATGTGAAAATGATTTTAAGTACAAGTTATAGTAAAAAAATATTATTTTAAGTTCAATCAGTATTTTCTAGTATTGAAATTATTGAATTATTGAATCCTCTTTAATTATAATTTTAGATACAAGTTTTTAGAAATACTTCAAACTATCAAAGACAGTTTTTTCATGCATCAAAAAATATTTCTGCATGCATATAAAAATGAGTTTTTCACTGAGAAGTGAACTTAGGCTTGTCCAAAAATTGATAGGTATTTTGAAAAAATTATACAAAAATCTAGATGATTGCAAAAAAAAATTATTATGACATTTAGGTGTAAAATAGAGTATACACAATATTATGGATTATGACCTAGAAAAATATTTAAAACTGATATTGAAATATACTTTATGATCAAAAGACGCCAAAAATCTTAAAATCCTTTTAGATTTTTACATATAAGTGGATGTTACAGGTCCTAGTAACTTTTTAAGAATATATTTTAGTTATTTTTGTTTTGATTTCTGTCGAATTTGACCCAAGGAAAATAACATATTTTAAAATATATTTTTAGTTTTTATTTTGATTATGAATGTGTTTATTTTAGTTCTTAGGTATTATATTTATTTTGAAATGTTAATTTATTATATTTATTTTAATGCCTCACGTGTTATCAGAAGAAAAGGATTATTCTAGTAACATCATACTGTGAAAGGACAGAGCTTTGGGAGCAACTCGACAAATTACCATCATACCCTTGTACAGGGAAAGTGGGGAAAGAATTTGTGTTATGAATTACAAAAGCAACGATTATATCAAAGTGACGCACAAATCCAAGATTTTCCACAACTATGAATGCACAAACATGTAAGCAAAGCAACATTTAAAAATGAGTATTACAACGGAGAAAGAAATGAAATGAAATGAAATCTTGAATGGCTACATTTCCAATTTTAAATTGATCCAGTGAACCATCCTTAACAGTTTAAATCTAACAGTTGGATCCTTTTAGAGGATTAACACTAACAAATTGCAGAAACTATCTACAACCTAATAACAATGAAATTGCAAAATTTGTAGACGACAATGATTTGCTAACTTATGTTTTGAAGAATCTACTGTCCTTCTTGTTGTGTCCCCACCCAATTTTCTTGAAATGATATTATATTTCAAAATTTCTACTTCCTCCACGGAAGCAACAAATGACCGCCATAGAATGATATAAAAAATGACAGATATAATTAAGTTTCAAGTCTATTACAAATAAAAATAAAAGTAAAATGAAAATAAAAAACTTTAAAAATATATAATTCTTGAATACTTAATAAATAAAATAAATTTAATGTAAACTTAATTACAAATATTTAAATTTATCAACAACTTAAAACTTATTAAACCTACAAAATATATAACAATAACAGGGTCTATAATTAAGTACGTACTTGTAATAAGAAAGATTTGATATAAGTTCATAACCAATAATGACAAGTACATCCATTTTCAATTTACGTTACAATAAAGAAAAAAAGTTTATATAATCGGGTTAGACTATATATAAACAATAATCATGAATTTTAAGAGTTAAAGTACTTTAGTGACTTTAAAGTTTAAATACTGTATTTAGTTGTCATATCCAAAATTACTTAGAAAGTGTTATGTAATAGTAATTAGTAATACTTTAAAATATAAAATCAATTGTAAACATATAGCCTTTTTCATTTATGGAGCAATATAATATGAAGTTATACCATTATCCTTCAATTGAAATCGATAGATACACACATCAGCAAAGAATACAGAAAAGTGTGCAAATTCTCTGATTATAAAATCAGTTTACATAAGGCAGATAACACAATATTCTCTGTGCCTTTAGTCTAAAGCAAAACTTTTTTAACAGTTTCACGTTGACTGGTTGGGAATGCACTTATTACTATTTTATTTCATAGTCTACAGAACTATATATGAAATTTTATTATGTCAACACTGACCTCACTTTGCAGTTTCTATTTTATTTTTATACATGTCAACACAAAAACAAGATTGGATTTGTTATTACCACTATAAAGTAACTTGCAATCACTTCAAAGAAATGTGGCTACATTATGAAGTAATCAAGTGTATTGGTGGTTATATTATATATTTTGAGCAGGTCAAATAGCTCCCATTAATGAATCGGAGGTTTCACAAACCCAAGTTTGAACGATTTCATTTTATGAAATTGTAATAAAAATTTGTAACTCTTTTTTATTCCTCTTATTCTTTAACTTTCTGACAAATACTATACTGATAAATCAAGTGGTCTATTTATGTTACTTGAATCATTTATATTTTTAAAAAATTTAAATCAATATTGAAACAAAGAGGTTGAAGATTATCCTACCATTTAAATAATAATTTAATAAAATGTTTTAATTTTTCTAAAATATTTGTAACACATAAAATTTAATTAACACTGTACAAATAAATTATCAAAATTGGATTTTATGATGTTGACATAATAGTTTTTAAACTTTCACTATAATTATTAACATAACTCTTTATTCACACTAGTATAGTCAATCCTAGTTGGTAAGTAGAAAGTGCCTAAATCTTAATATAAAAATTTTAATGTCTTATTATTTTCACATAAGATTTGTACGAAGAAGAATAAAATATCATAAGAATGATAAAGAATTTAAATATTAAATCTAATATAAAACTCTTGGTTTTCAATTTTAGATCTATGACTTCTAAAATGTTTTTTTAATGTAATGAAATTATTTATATTCAAATATAATAAATAGAAAATTAGTTACTTTAAGTCGTGTAACATGTCATAACACTTTAAGAAAGTCAGAATTTTTCTTTTTAGTCAAATTTGTTTTTAGTGCTAATGTCTTGATGATAGAAAATGATATGACAATTATTACAAATTATGAGATCTTTCACTCAACATCTCAGTTGGATATTAGTGGAAGGTTGCTCTTTAGTTCTTCACATTTTACTCATTAGATAAGTGATCCACTCATATAGTATTTTCAATTGTGACTTCCTTAACTAGTTACAAGCTTTTAATTCTAAAAATAAAAATAAAAATACGAAGACATGATATCTTTTTCAAATGTAATTACAAATTAAATAACTATACTGTTTCCCTAATGCACAAAAAAGTGAGAGATATTTATTACAAATAATGCAATAATACAAATAGAAAGTCAAAACTAACTTAATTAAGATTGAGATTGTAGTTATGACGATGAAGAGTTTACAAAATTATAAATAGTAAAATCGTAATATGGCATAAATTATATATATATATATATAAATCGTGTTAGTACAAAGATTGGGTGTGTGAATAAGATTTTTGAATGTCATAGGGAGAATAAGAGATATACCTTATGATTGATTTTTGTTTTAATTTTGGAACTCATTTCATATTGTAAGAGAAGAAGAAAACACTCTTAGTTTTTAATTGAATTTTAAATTTATTCCAAATATGTAAACTGAAATGTTGAAAACAAAATTTAAAATTTAATTGCATTAATTTAATTAAAATTATTAATATTCAATTAAGATTAGGTTTTATTTAAATTAAATTTATCTATTTAAAAATATGAACACTTGATGCAGTGAAAATCTAAAATAAATTACAATTTATATGTTTTTATGATTTTATTTTATGATCCTATAATTTTAACGCGTCATTTGAATAATAAAAAATATATAATATTGTACAATTTTATAATTAAAATCTTAATTTTAATTAATTAATAAAGTCCTGTATAGGTTTTAATTTTTGAATATTGGTAAAAATCGTCAATGATTTAATAAATACACTGGTTTTATGAGGGTACAAGATCAAACCACGAGTAATGTCAAAAAAAAATCTTGTAAATATTTATTTTAATTTCTCTTCTTCATTCATATTTAATAAAGAAGAACACAACACTAGAGTATAATTCATCCAATGACCTACGTACACAAGGTCACTTCGAAATATATTATTAAGTTTTAAGTATTTAATAAATTTTATATTATTGTATTCTAATCATAATAAAACTAATTTAATTATATGACGTTTGTGACATGTATATTTTAGTCTTTTAATGCGATTATTGTGATAATTTTTAACTTTGTAAATAGTATTTATAACCAATTAAAAATTAACACTGATTTCTTCTTTTTTAAAATTCAATTAATAAAAACGAAATACGATAAGCTACAAATAAGATAAATTTTTATAGGCTTTTTTATGTGATTCTTCTTCTAGGTAGTATAAAAATCCATTGTTGGAGTCTGGGTTGGGTTTCCAATGATTTCTTTCCAGATTGGTCAGTTTCGGATATGTCAACTTTCTCTTTATGAGAGAACTTTTATAAAGTTGTATAAGGAATGATTTTTTTACGATTTTTTAATATTTAAAGTTTCAGGAAATATTTATATAGGAAAAGTTCCACAGAGTTTTATAAAAAAATATGAAAAATTAATCTCTTTTCTTTAAGCATTATATTGTATTACAAACATATAATTTGATTCATAACATAAAATCAACCTAACTTATTTTGTAGATGAGTGTCTACCACTATCTTTTTCGTTTTAAGTTTATATGGGTAGAGTAGTGAAATTGAGATTCATATGAACTAATATTTGTACTCCATCACGACTTCATTTTAATGGTCTGAAGATGACAAATGGGTATATTTCCTTGGAAATAATGATTCCATGTTTTTGCAAAATGATGCATGTGCTGTTATAAAAGTTTGGAAACAATTAATTATCTTATACAAACTCAAATTTTCAAATTCTCAATTTTGGTTTTTCCAAATACGTCCACAATTTCTTGAAATTAATTTGAATTATTTTAACAGGCAATAAAAGTATCATATTATTTAGTTTTGTATTATTTAATTTGTTCATATTTGATAAGATATTGTTAACACTCCTTTTTTTTCTTATTCTTTAGTTTGGTAATGTGAGAATTTCAAGTATATAATTGAGAGTCTACATTGGATAGATATAAATAAAATGAATGATATATAAAAAAAAAAAAAATCTAATGTTGAAATTTTAAATTAGAGAAGATATCAAATCTTTTATATAAGTTTGTTCATATTTATCAGATCCAAATCTCTCTAATTATTAAGTTCTCATAATTAGTAGTTTCATACGAGAAAAGAAGAATAGGAACTCAAATTGGTTCGACTATTATCTCAGTTTCTACATTATTTTTTAAATTCAGTTAAGTTTATTAATATATTTTATTTGAAGAGATGAAAAAACTAGCTATTGGTGAATGTAGATGATAAGTTATTCTAGGATAACAAAAATATTATGAGCATATGTTATAAGAAGCTTATATTGATTTGAATCTACATATCCTCTTAATTATCTAATCTTAAATTTGCTTAAATGCTATCGGTATTTAAATATTTATTTGTTCTTTTTTTTTTCACGGGTAGACTTTGATTGTTTATTAAAATACTACTTTAGTTCAAGCATTATATACGATAAATATTTTTTATAATTAAAATATATAACGAATAAATATTTTTGAATATATATAAAGCATGTTATAATTGAAAAGTATAGTTAATAAACATCTTTAAAAAGTATAATCGTATTTTGGATTTATAGTAAATAATTTTAAATCATGATATAGATCTATTTTTAACTTTTTGAAATTTTTTAAATTAACAAATTAAATTTACATAAAAATATAATATGGAGAGATTATTTTGCTATAACTGCAAAACTAATGTGTAATACACATCCAAAAGAGAGAAGAAAGATACTGAAAACGCTTTATTAAGATACCTTACCCTCCAGATTGTATATTTTGATTCAAAATACAAGAATAAATTATTTGTTTTCTCGTACATCTTTGTATTATTTGATAAATAAAAAGTATTCAACCAGAATAATATAATTAGTCGTTTGTCTTTTGCAAATTTCTTATTGTCATAATCAATTTCCATTTTTAGGTTTTAAAACACAAACCATAGTTTATGTGTCATACAATGGCACCATATATTATTTTTCTAATGGATTGAATGATTAGTGGATGACCTAAAATTTGGTCAAGAGTCCTAAACTTAGTGTCTCTCCATATGGTTGCAATAATATATAGAAGAGTGGGTAGAGAAGGACAAAAATAGAAAAAAAAGTAGAAGCAAAACAAATTTGGTAATTAAGAAAGTATGGTATGAAAGATGAAGGATTCACACCACCCTCCACTTAACAATCACCACTATTTATCTTGAAGTTGCTTGAAAGGACAAAGAGATAAAGAACATGGAAGGGAATTAGTTAAGAATATGTAAATGCCATACTCAAGAATAGTAAATGGAAGAGACAGATTTGAAAACTTGAAAGTGATGAAAGACCAAATAATGGAGAGTTATATAAAAAAAAAAGGGTTTCTTCAACTTGGCATTGAACAAACATGACTTTGTTTTAGTGCCTAGAGAGAGACTGTGTTAGGGAAATTTGACTCTTCGATACAGACCGATGGATACATTGTAACGAGGAAAATGTGTACTTATAATTTACGGTTATAAAATAAGCATAAATCAAATCTTTAATAGTGAGAAGAGTCTATCAGAGAGACCCGAAAGTCATACATAGCATGATTAGTGAAGAATAATAAAATATTAATAAAATTAAAAAATAAAATATTGATAAAATTAACCTTAGTTTATGTGAAAAAACTATTCATATGTTATTTGTGTAATTTCACTTTGGTTCTCTGTATTATAGTTAATGTGTGTTTCCTGCCTCCTAATTTTTTGTGCCCTAATTTGTTTAATATTAAAAAAATAATAATGTTTCTCTTCAATCCATCAGCGCTGTTACTAACAAAAATTTACTATGGATTGACGAATTGGGTTAGATTAGGTAAATTTTGGAAAAATTCATTAAAAATAGTCAATTGTATTGAACTGTTTTTTTTTTTTTATATATTTTTTTATATTAAACTTAATCTAACAAATTTATTTTCGAGTGAATTAGATTGGATTGAGTTAAATATATAAGCATGTTAGTTTTTTTATTAAAAATTATATTTTTTAAATGTCAACTAAATTAAAAAAAATAATATATTTTTTATTCGAATTAATTTAAGGCTTAAGTAAGTCAATAATTTAAGTTATAGTATGTCTATTCAAAAGACAAAATATAACATAATTTATTTATAACACTAGTCATTGAATAATACAACTCAATAAATACCCTTCCTTAAATCTTAATTTTTAAAATTTTATATAAATATACAATCTTTAATAATAATTTTGTTAGTAAAAGTAATTATATTTAAATATTATTTAACGTATATTGTTAGTCGTTTTTGTAAATAAACTGATTGAGAAATTACAAATTATTTATAAACTTTTGTTAATATTTAAATTGAATCCTTAATTTTTATTATTCTCTTTTTATTCTTTAGTTTTTTTTTTTTTTCATTTGTTTTCAACTCAACCAAATAGTACATGAAAAACACTCTATCATTTGATGGAGGCAATTTGCTTTGTTATTATGTTATTAAGTATATTATATTTGACAAGACTAGTCACTTAGGTACAATTTTATTTAACAATATAAGATTGTTTTGTAAGTACTTTAAAATAATTATTTTATAAAATTCTAACTTATAAGTTACTTTACTTAATTTTAAATTTATACCTTATTAACTCTTTTTTTTCATTATTATTTTTATATTTTAATATATTTTCTTGATATCTTTAATTTTGTTTTACATATTATTAGCTATTTTAACATTATAGACATAATTAATGATTGCACTATTTTTAATATTAGTTAGATTATTTTTTGATTAGTTATGCAAATTAAATTAAAAAAAATAATATTGAAAATCAAAACAAAAAATGTTTCATATATGCTATGTTATATGAATTTAAATATAACAAAAATTGTAAAAAAGAAATTTATCACAGCAGTATGTTAAATTTATCACTTATTTTATTTTATATATTTTTTACAATCCCAGTACATTTACTTTTTCTTGATAAAGACAACCAAACGAATAATATAATCAGTTGGATTTTGTATGAAAATATACAGGTAATGCGTATTTAATGTTTTAACTGTAAATCCGTTAAGGTTTTTATTAGCAAATGAAACCGATTATTTGACCGTTATCACTTCTGTACATACTTTTTAATTAGATAATTAAAAAATATATAATTATAAATATTTAGTGTGAACTTTAATATGTAAATATATTATGAAAAAAAGTTTATTTTATATGAAAGAAAGAGTTTTGTGGTCGCCCCTTAAAGCTAAAACCTAGTTGGGTCCCTTAAACATAAAATTAGAAACTTAGATATAATATAATGGCGTGTTTAAGTAGATCGAAATCACTAATGGGGTCATTAGGACGTTCTACGTAATAAAGTGCAATATCCCGTACATAAATAGTAGGTCATTTTGTAACTTTTGTGAGTAATTGGATGATAATTTGATAAATGGACGTTTTTAATTGAAAATTACAATAAAAAAAATTGAAGTCTTTATATTATAATAAGTTAAGGGTGCGTGCCCAGGATTTGAGTGAGTGTTTGTGCTTAATAAGGCCAAAATTTTGTCCACTCTCAATGTGTTTGTGTATTTGGTTTTATTGGGAGATGAAAGTTGGTTTCTTAATAGCTTTAATTAACATGGACATGTCCACTTATAAACCAAACTCCTTTTAGCACTCACAAATCAAATATATATACACACACATACATGTATCTATACATCAATCCACCCCAATACAAAATCCCTTTAACTTTCTGTGTCTATTTGTTTGCTTCCTGCTTTCTCATCCATTCAACAAAACCAAACTTCAAACTCAGTTTATTGAACCAAATCAGACCCTCACAAACCATACTCTACCTCATCTATTCAGCTCATATCACTTTCATCTTCACACAAAGCATTATTAACATGGTTTTGTTTCATTAAAGACTCTGATTTCAGCCTCAACATAAAGATTTTTCAGGTGTCCACGACCACATTGTGATCACAATTAAGGCTACATTTGTGATCATAAAAGCTTGGTTATATGGTTTCACTTTGTGCACCCCTTGAAGCTTATTTGAAATTGTGGAAACTATAACAGGCTCCCCTCTGGCTTTTTGATGGAGTACTTGAAGGAGGTGGAAGGAAAAAGGGTGCATGATTATGTTGAGGTAAAGAAGGGTAAAATGAGAAGGGTAGTAGGTGTGGGAGGACCAGTGATAGTGGGTGCTGGACCCTCGGGGCTTGCTGCAGCAGCATGTCTTAAAGAGAAAGGCATTCCAAGCCTAATCCTTGAAAGGGCTGATTGCATAGCTTCAATGTGGGAGCTCAAGACTTATGACCGCCTATGCCTTCATCTCCCTAAGCAATTCTGCCAACTCCCTCTAATGCCATTCCCCCAACACCTTCCCTCTTATCCTACCAAGCAACAATTCTTGGCCTACTTGAAGGCCTATGCCAACCATTTTCACATCACCCCCACTTTAAGCAAGACAGTCGTCAGTGCCAATTATGATCACAGATGTGCCTGTTGGAGGGTCAAGACTCAAGACTCTAAAAAGGAGGAGACAGAATATGTTTCTGAGTGGCTCATAGTAGCTACTGGAGAAAATGCTGAGGAGTTCATGCCTCAAATTGAAGGAATGGATGAGTTTCAAGGGCCTATCTTACACACTAGCTCATATAAAAGTGGAACTATGTTTTGTGGGAAGAAGGTTTTGGTGGTTGGTTGTGGAAATTCGGGCATGGAAGTTTGCTTAGATCTTTGCAACCATAATGCTCGTCCTTCCCTTGTGGTTAGAGATACGGTCAGTAACCTTCACACTTATCATCTAATAACAATGTTAATAAGAAAGAAATTATGACATATGATACTTAAAACATCTAAGAAAAAAATTATGACATATGATACTTAAGACATCTAAGTGTTATGTATTTAAGTGTAAGTATAAGTCTCATTGATTATAAATAAAATTGTTAAACCACTTATAAAATTCATATACTCTAACATTTTAAGATTTTGGATCAAAAATAATATTATTCTTTTATATAGATTTTAACTCAATTTTCATTATTTTGAAATTTTTCTGATATTTTTCTTTTCAGATTCTTTGGACATTAGCATATAATTAAAGAACTCTCTAGACTCAAATGACTGTGTTTATACATACATTAGAAAGCGTTTTGGGTGTTGCTATTACAGTAAATTCACTGATCCTCTTTAAATCTTGCTTAAACACGTGTTCCTATTTGAATTGATGTAGAACAGTGACATGAACAGATTCTGCTAATGTATTACGTGCATAAAGGAGTAAAATATGATATGAACAGGAGTAAGAGCACGCCTAAAGTTTTATTTTTTTAAATATGCATTATGCTATTCAAAGTAATCTCACGAGTTATTGTGAGGGCAAAGTATAAGCCCCATACGTCATTTTCATTATTAAAGAACTAGTATGACAGAAACTGTATCTTTGTGAAACTAATTAATTTATTTTTAAAAACTTGACTATTGATTCCGAATGAAGACAAGTTTTGAAAAGAGAATTTATCATGGTCCTGAATAGTTTATGTGAATCCGTTCGCATGCGCAAACAGGGTCAGCAACCCAAAATCTTTAATTCGTAGTATGCTGTTTTCTGTCATGGAACCATTTTTCAGTGGTGAAGAGAATCTCCGGAAGCATGAAAAGATGATGGTCACTACTATCGTGTGTCTCTGATTTTCCTAAAATGTTTCTTAATCGACTTTGAAGATATTTTGTTTTAAACGTTGATGTTTTGTTTTCACCGCAGGTGCATATCTTACCTCAGCAGATGTTTGGGAAATCAACTTTTGGTTTATCAATGTGGTTGCTTAAGTGGTTCCCTATACGCCTCGTGGATAAATTTTTACTTCTAATGTCACATCTCATTCTTGGGGACACAGCTCAATTTGGACTTCATCGTCCCAGAATTGGCCCTCTAGAGCTCAAGAACTTGTACGGCAAGACCCCAGTTTTGGACGTTGGCACACTTGCTCACATAAAAAGTGGAAAAATTAAGGCTAGATAATCTTCTCTATCCCAATCAAATCCAAATCATTTTATCTTATTCTGGTTCTTGTCATAGTCAAACAATTTTTCCTTTTTTAAATTTTGTTTCTCTTCTACTGATTCCAACCATATATGGTCTGATATGTATAGGTTTGCCGCGGAATTAAACAACTAGCACAACACAAGGTGGAGTTTGTGGATGGAAAAACAGAGAATTTCGATGCAATCATTATGGCGACTGGTTACAAAAGCAATGTACCCACTTGGTTGAAGGTGCTTCCTTCAACACTTGCCAACTTAATTTGTGTCTTTTGGCTAATTTATTTACAATTTTTTCTTTTTATACATGGTAGTTCAATTTATATTATTATATTTGTATTAAAGACTCTTATTTGTGTTTTTTTTACATATTTTGAATAAAGAGTGGTCACGTACTTTGTTAGTGACGTATCAATAAAATAATTCTTTTGTGACTGACTAAGATAAAGATATTTCGATTGACTTGTGCCAAAGTGTGTTGCACAGCTTAAATAGTATCTTCAAATATAGTTTAGATGCGGTGATTAATCGGCCTATAGTACATAATTAATGTAAAACGATTGAGATTTTGAAATCTTTTTGTGAGCAGGGCAGTGACATGTTTTGTGAGAAGGATGGATTGCCTCGGAAACCTTTCCCAAATGGATGGAAAGGTGAGAATGGACTCTATGCGGTGGGTTTCACTAATCGTGGACTTCTTGGAGCATCTATGGATGCAAAGAGGATTGCAGAAGATATTGAACATTGCTGGAAAGCTGCTAAGAACACGTAAGTGTAGTGTAGGAGTTGATGCACTTTAGGCTATACAACAAAGCAAAAATCTTGTGTTCATCAATGCACCATCCAAAAATTTCCCCACACTACATTTAATAGTTTTGGATAGTAATAAGATATTTGGATAAATGCATGAGTTTATAGATTATAATCTCGTTGCAATCATTGTTTACAAAAGATATATCCCTCCTCTGTATACGAATGGATATGTTGTATTTATGTTATAATCACTTCAAAACACACCTTGTAAATGCAAAAAGAAAAAACTTAGAGAAAGCAAAATTTACAAAGAGAAAAACATAGAGAAAGCAAAATTCAGGCAGAGATGAATAAGAGTTCATATTTGTATCCACGCACGCCTCATACTTTTCACATTTGGTTTTGTGCAAACAAGAGTACTGTACTTACTTTTCACATTTATTTCAATTCCTTTAATAACCTAAGAAGTAAGACAGAAATACACGAAATTTCAATTCAATTCAAATTTCTAAGACTTTGGAAAATACAACACAATTTCAATATGCAGATTTATTACTCAGGCTAACAACACAATTTTTATATCCAAGTATGAATTTAGGAAATATTTAATCTCCTTAATTATATATAATAATATTACTAAGATAAGTTACACAAATCAAACGATCAGATATTTGTAACTATAAATAGTAAAAGTAGTAATTATCTGTAAATTCTTCTATGGTATTTATAAAATGAATAACAATCGCAATAAATAAAGATATCTAACATTTTCATGAAAAAAAAAATCAGTAACATAAAATGTAGTTGAGCAATATGCCTTACAATGATGGCAATTACCATAAACATATGCAAAAATGCACTTCAGTATTTTTCTATTTTTAAGTAATTCTTATTAAAACTTAATATCACTTTTTGGTACAAGAGAGTAATGGTTTTTACAACCATATCAATAGTATACATCTTCCTCACATTTTTTCCCCACTACTTTTCTTTTATTTTTTTATTACTTAAATTTAAGTTATGTAAAATTTCACAAGATCAAAGTCAACTATAAATATATCAAAATAATGTAAATTTAAAATTATATATATGATACAAGGATAGTATTCTATGAAAAAAAATATCAAGTTAACTGCGTGTTTCTATTAAACTAAATACACATAATTTTCTTTCATGTTTTATTAAGAGACCTTCATTTTCAACAATGATTATAATAATACTATTAATAATAATTATTATTATTATAATAGAAATAATATATAATATAAAATTTGAAATGTCACATCCAAATAATATATATATATATATATATATATATATAATTTTTTTAATTAATTATCATAGGCAAATTTTATTCATGTGATAGACTTATTTGAATTCAGATGAAAAGTTTTAAATTTTTTTAAAATTTCTTCTTTGGATAATTTCTTTAATATTTTTGTTTCATTGTATTTTGTCAATCTTCACTTTTGAAACAATAATTGAAAAGTTATATATATATAAAGTGTTATTTATTTTGTAAAAGTCTTCGGGTGTTGTTTTTCTATCTTCTTATCTCGTGTTATTTATCTTGTAAAAGTATAATCCATCTTGTAATAAGCACTTATTTATAGTATAACTTATATTAATTATACTTCTTTTAATTTCAATTTTGATTTTTGTATTATAATTCTAATTAAATTAAGACTTTAATGTCTAATTTGTAAAAGATAAAGTTTCTATCTTATTAATAAAAAAGTTAATTCGGTACACAGGAAGGATTTATAAAGTAAAAGAAACTAAGTTTATCCCTACATTAAAGTTAATAGTAAAATTTATTATCCTAGTAAGTAAATCTTATTTTAAAGTTATGTTCCATACGATGATATTAAACTTTTTGAATAATTTACTTCTAATATTATTAACACCGTAATTCTTTCCTCTCTTCGCTAATATATAATTAATTAATTAATAGTTATTCGTTTCCAAACTTACTTAGGGATGTTTTTATTTTTTGTGATTATGTTACTAATAATATTAATGACTAAAAAAATTATTACTTTCGTGCCAATTATTTTGATTTACATTAATAAATGAAATAATGTTAATTATTTTTTAAAATTAAATTTTAATGTATGTAAATAAGGAAATTATAAAATCAAAACATTATTATTTTTTATCTTTAGTACACATTAAGTATGGTAAAAAAAATAGTTATTATTATTGTGGACTTAAATAAATAGGTAAATAATTTTTAAATATAATTGACTTCATATATAAAATTGTTAGCTTATGATATAAATTATGCATTTGAATTATCTATTCAAACTATATACGCATTATTAGAGTTATTATTTACATATAAAATAAAAACTTCTATTATGAACATGTATTATTATGTGGAACACTCAGACCACATCATAATTACTATTGTGGAACATGAATTATTATTGTGGAACACTCAGATCATCGTTACAAACCTCTGTTAAAGTTAACATTTTTTGTAGTGACTTTAACAATTAAAATATGATTAAAAGTAAATGAGAACAACTCTCTATGATTAAAAATTATATAATTATATGTTTTATTATTTATTATTGAATTATTTAAGAAAAATAATTAATATTTTAAACAATTAAAATTTAGACTATTAAAAATTAATTAATAAAATAAATATTACATACAGAATTTTAATTTTAATAATTACATCTAAGTATATATAATTCTAATATTATTATCATTAAATCTTAATCCAATTGAAATGTAAAATCTATTCAAAATATATTTTTCTCTAAAATAAAGTAATTTTTTCGAAAAACTAAATTTGTATTTATGAAGTAAGGATCTCTCCGTAAGAAATATTTTCATGCCTTTTATGTTGAAATAATTTTATATATATATATATATATATATATATATATATATATATATATATATATATATATATATATATAAATATAGAGAAGAGAGAGATATATATAAAAAAAAAAAAAAAAAAATTCTAAAATATATATATAGAAAACA
>Ga0099825_1000018_pt1 | contig 84778 bp, 37 predicted proteins | sample SiratroredBW_FD_76838 | JGI IMG/M metagenome (GOLD analysis project Ga0099825, IMG submission 76838) | Root nodule microbial communities of legume samples collected from California, USA - Siratro red BW | ecosystem: Host-associated > Plants > Roots > Nodule | place: USA: California | collected...
AAGGGTTGTAAACTGATCTTGTGATCTTTTTAGTGGAAATCTTTGCTAGTTTGCAAAGGACTGGACGTAGCCCTTGAGGAAGGGTGAACCAGGATAAATCTTTGTGTTCTTGATTTCCTCTTCCCTCTTCTTGATCATTTTATTATCTGCTTGCATTCGCCTAATCAATTGATCACTGAATCTTGATATTAACTAAGAATTTATGGGTATATGTTTGCGTTCTGAATCTGTTTAAATATATCTGAATCAACTGTGCTTCTAGGTTATTTCTAATCTACTGGATTGTGGTTAATCATCTTGATTCTAGATTAACACATCTCTATACTGAAAACTGTTTTCTGGGTTTTTCTTTAATAATTTCCGTTGTGCATAATTGATTGTTTACTGGGCAGTTCAGAGTTACACGAGTTGATTGATTGAATTAAGAATTTCCATTCTCTATTTCAAGAACAATTCATATTTGCGAAAAGATTTTGAAAGTTCAATTCGCACCCTCCCTCTTGAACTCGGTCTGAACCTTATTTTACATCTCACACACACACAACCTAAGTCTAGGATCAAAACTTCAACAAGCTTTATGAGGCTTCAAGCATTCCACATAGCTGGCTATGATCCAATGTAGACTCCATTATTGTGTAGACATCAAATCATATAGCAGCTCTTGGTGCTGTGAATCTCCCCCAATTTGATGAAAGCAAACAAGTGTGTGTTGAGTTGCATTTCTTCAACCTGAATAAACTGAACTCTAGAACAATTGATTAGTAATCTGTAATCTCAACAGGATCAGAGCAAAAGTAAAATGAACTGATTAAAGTGAAATAGTTAATTGTTTTTACTTAGGTTTTCAAACTAGTTCAAATTAGACTTTTATGAAAGCATGTAATTGCTCCCCAATACTCCATTATCCCTTCAAAATATGTAAAGAAAATTAAATAGCATTAGAAATAAGCCTAGTATTAACAACATAATACATAACTTCATTAGATATTAAGTATTCGGGTTACATATATGAATTATGGGCAACCGGATTACAACATAGGATAGATTACACTGAACAGATTACAACATCATTCAAGCAGCTAGAGAATCATGAACAGGATACACCAGTAGGTAACAACAACAACATCAACAAATAGGCAAAAATAAAAGAAAAACATAATAAAGACAAGCACACCAAACACCAAACCATAAACACCAACACCAGAACAACACAACACCAAAACCTTATCCCCTTTGCATTCATCAAATGGGAAGAAGAAACTAGAATTGATATGTATGAAAAAGCTCATTCTTTTGGATCATAGAACATCTGGTCTCACAGTATTGGTGATGACTCCTCTCTTCTTCGTGCATGGTGTGAAGTTGATTCATCATTTTCTCTTCAAATCCAGCAAAATAATTTTCACAACCAGTGGGTGGAACATCATGCATAGGAGCATCATTACCCTCTTCGGTTGTAGCAGCAGCATCACTAGTACCAACACCTCCAGCTTCTTCAACTGGTTGATGATCAAGACTATAATAATCAGCTTTGCAGATCCAATGATCATCATTAACCTTTGTCAGACCTATCTTGCTTAGTGTTGCTGCACTTATCTCGTTTTGCGTTTTCACCAGTTCCAGCAATTCTCCTTCGGTATCGATCCCAAAATACTCAATAAAATGAGATATGAGAACAACATAAGGAATCCTGTATTCAACCTTCCTCCTTATCTTGATAATATGTTCTTTGATCACACTAACCCAATTTACTTGAATTTTTCCCATCAAGTAGTACATGAGCATGAGATATTCTTCAGTTAGTACTGTATGATTGAATCCTCTGGGTGTCAACTGCCAGATGATAATGAAGGCAAGGATATGTGGAGTTATGGCTAGTCCACAAACTAAGTAGCTTCTAGATTCAGTGTTTGTGTTCCTTAAGCATGACTTAAAGAACCGCGCCTTGTTGAATCCTTCCAGGCCAATAGCATGACTCCTCCCAACTGGAATTCCATCATTCTGCAGTCCAACAACTTCTAGCCACACTTCATCATTGATACATATATCCATTCCTTTGACTTGGGAGTATATTGTATCTTCGTCGTACCACTTATTGGTAAGGAACACCTTAACCAAATCAGGATACACGTTTCCTGAAAGCCTCACAAATTTCTCCAGATTCTGAAACTTTAGAATCACTCTGACTTCATCTAGCTTTTCCTCTTTCAACCATAGCATCCTAAGGAACTTAGGAGCAATGACTGCTTTTCTACTATAATCTTTATGAAATTCTTATATACTTTCGTAGTTTCTCACAAACCATCTCTCAAGATAATTTGTTTCACTCGTATCAGATGGTTCAACATTTTTCACACATGCTCTCTTGGTGCATTTCTTTGGGATGCCATTTCAAAAGGTTATGGAGGTAAATATAAGAAAAGGTTGATGTTCTACGCTCACTGAATATTATGAATACAATGAAGTTGAGTGTGTGTTTAAGTGGCTGATAATAGAGCTATATATAAAACAAGCTATTATGTTTAAGACAAATTTGAATTTTCAAACAGATTCAATGCAATTAACTCATGCATGCAGTGCATTGAAAGACAACACAAAAAAAATCTTTTTAATTTTGATTCTATAAGCAATAAATTGTAACAGAGTTTACTTAGCTTCAGAATCATGTGCAACCTTTGACCTTTTTACCATCAATCAACATATAACATGTGGCACTGAGTGGATTTATCACTCATCACATACGCTATGCGTGAGATGCTAACTAAGCTTAGTCAATGCTTTTCATTTGACTAGGAATTTGCAGTGGAATCTTTGCCTTCCCCATATAGCAGTCTTCCTTGGAACAGTTTATTATCCAAAGGTTCTTAAGTCTCCTTCTTTAGCATTCACTCGTCCCAACCTATTGATCAGGATCAAATATATCATATCAATTGCAGTGGGTTCAGAAAAAATTCAGTAAATTGTCTTTATTAATTGATCATACACATATTGCATAAAATATAACTAAGAATCAAATATTTATTGGCTGATTTATTTATTTAATATTTTTCAAATCAATAATTCCTAATTCATTTATGAGAAAATTAAATGTCTATTTATTAAGAGGTTTTGTAAACAAATAAGCTAATTGATTCTCAGAATTACGCAATCATCATTATTCACATGATCTCTTATGAAGTGATGACGTATTTCAATGTGTTTAGTTTTGAAATGTTGTATACGATTCTTTGTTAAATTTATTACACTTGTATTGTCACAAAATAAGGGAATTTGAGAAAGACTTAGACCAAAATCACTTAGCTGTTGTTTGATCCATAAACTTTGAGCGCAACAGCTTCCAACTGCAATGTAGATAGTGCTATACAAGCTTGCTTCTTACTGTGTCATGATATCAAACTAGATCCAAGAAGATGACATGTTTCACTTTTACTCTTTCTATCAATTTTGCACCCTGCAAAATCCAAGTCAGAATAACCAATTAAGTTCAGAGATACCTCACTAGGATACCATAGTCCAACATCAATTGTTCCTTTGAGATATTTCAATATCCTATTGGTTGCCATGTAGTGTGATTCCTTAGGCTTTGCTTGATATCTTGCGCACAGACATACACTGAACATGATATCTAGCCTATACTTGTAGTGAGATATAATAGTGATTCTATGAGCTCTCTATATTTATTTTGATCAACATTGACTCCTTTCTCATTAGTTTCCAAATAACATCCAGTAGCAATAGGTGTAGCTGCCTCTTTGCAATTTTCCATATCAAATTTCTTCAGCAGCTCTCGGCAATATTTGGATTGACTAAAGAATGTACCATGCTGGAATTGCTTAATTTGCAAGCCAAGAAAATAATAGAGTTCTCCCATCATGGACATCTCAAATTCACCCTGCATAACTTTAACAAACTACTCACATAAAATTTCATTAGTTGAACCAAATATAATGTCATCAACATAAACTTGAACAAGTATAATATCATTGCATGCTTTCTTAATGAATAAAGTGTTATTTGTTTTTCCTCTTTCATATCCTTGAGAAAGAATAAAATTACTTAACCACTCATGCCATTGTCAAGGTACTAGTGTTATTTGTTTTTCTTCTTTCATATCCTTGAGAAAGAATAAAATTACTTAACCACTCATGTCATTGTCAAGGTACTTGCTTCAAACCATATAAAACTTTCTTGAGTTTGAAGACATGATCTGGATATTTGTAATCTTCAAACAGATCCATGTGAAGCAACTCAAGAGGTCTGGATGTTGAAACCACATTTAACTCTTTGAAAGAACTTTTAATTTGTTTACCCTTTTGGCATGTTTCACACAATCTGTCCCTTTCAAACTTGAGCTTAGGCAAGCCAACTACTAGCTCTTTTGATGTAAGCCTATTGAGATGATGCATGTGAATATGAGCTAATCTCCTATGTCATAACCAAGATTCATCATTCCTAGTAAGCAAGCAGTTCATACTAGATGTAATGATGAAACATTTAGCATGTATACATTGTTTACCCGTTTACCTATTAGCAATGTCTCACTAGACTTTGAATCTGCTATGAGGCAAAGTTCTAGTTCAAATGTGATCTTGTACTCTTTGTCACACAATTGACTTATGCTGAGTAAAATGTGCTTCAATCCATCTACTAGGAGTACATCTTTGATGATCACATCATCATCTCCTCCAATGTCACCAACTCCTAGAATTCTTCCTCGGTTATTGTCTCCATAGGTGACAAATCCAGCAGGTTTCCATTTCAGATTAATTAACTAAGAAACATCTCCAGTCATGTGTTTGGAGCATCCACTGTCCAAGTATCACAGTTGCTTCTTGGATGCCAAACAGACATGCAAAACAGATTAAGTTTGAGGCATTGGTACCCTGTTAAATTTGGGTCCACAAGTGTTAGTGATGCTTTTAGGCACCCACCTAACTAGCCCCTTAGGCACATCAAATAACATTACAGTTTCTAACCGAGTGACCTTTTTTCATGCAATAGAAGCAAGTCATGAAGGGTGAAAATTGTTGCTCATTTGATTTGAAGAAACTACTGAGTTTCTTTTGTTTTCCTTGAAAACCAGTTTGATATCCAATGCCTGTCTTTTCAAAAACACAATTTTGAGAACCTAAAATGGCATCGAGGTTTGTTGTTCCCATAGAAAGTTTGGAAGCAGTATATCAAATAGTTAACTTTCTTTTGAAGAACATCACAATTTTCACAATTAATTGACTTGTTGGAATCAAATTCACTGGAAGCTTTTTAAATCATTTCGAGATGATCAAAATCTATTTTCAATTTCAGAAGCTCATTTTCCAGCTCTTTGATTCTGCCTTCCAGCCAGTTATTCAGTCATTTCAATCTATTGTTGGACAAGGCCAATCTGTTGGCTTCTTCATGGATTTCAAAGAAAGCCTGAAAAAATGAACTGTAATTTGTACTATTAAAGGAAGTGCTGAAATTTATACTACTTGGCTCTGAATTTTCTCCAGCCATGAAACACAGATTAGCTTCAACATCTTCATGTGAAGAGCTATTGTAATAAGTAGCATTATCTTCCCAAGGTATATAAGCTTTTTTGCCTTTTCCAGATTTGTTGCTCTTCTTCTCTTGTGCCTTTTCTTTGTTCACTAGACTTGGACGATCCACTTTCATGTGTCCCTGCTTACCACAACCAAAACATGTAAATTAAGTGGAATTAGAACCAGGTTTCTTGTTATACCTCTTACTCTGTTGATTCTTCATCTTGCTCTTCTTGATGAACTTCTGAAATCTCCTTGTCAATAAATTGAGATTTTCAGTATCACTGCACTCATCTGAACTTTCCTCACTGGACTCAATATCTGCAACCTTTGTCTTGAGTGCAAGACTTCTAGATTTCTTTTCAACAGTCTCCATCTCTTTTAGCCTTGTCATCTCAAGCTCATGTTCCCTCAACTTACCAAACAGTGTTGTTATGGTGAGGGTGGTCAAATCTTTTGTCTCAGATATTGTTGTCACCTTGGGTTGCCAACTCCTATCTAGGCACTTGAGGATCTTGATGTTCAACTCTTATTTGTCAAACTATCTTCTAAGTCCAATCAAATGATTGACAATATGTGTAAACCGCTTTTGAACATTTGCAATCGTTGCCCCTTGCTGCATCCTAAACAACTCATACTCCTGGATAAGTGCATGTTTTCTAGCTCCTTTTACATTATTTGTTCCTTCATGTGTGACCTCCAATATGTCCCACATTTCTTTTGCAGAGCTACACTAAGATACCTTGAAGAATTCATCAAGATTTAAGGCAGATGTGATTATATTTTTTACAACACAGTCATACTGAATTCTCTTATTCTCAGCCTCAGACTATTCATCATAAGATTTCACAACAGACACACCTTTCACAACATTCATAGGAATATAAGGACCATTTACTATGTCATTCCAAAAACCATGATCAATGAATTCCATAAAGATTTTCATCTTCACTTTCCAAAATTGGTCGTTCACCCAGAAAACAGAGGTGCCATGTGTATAGAGGCTCCCCCAGCAAAAGGTAGTTTGCTCTTCACCATGGATAGTAAAACAAGTTTAGGCCGAGTTCAAAAACGGGGGTGAATTGAAATTTCAAAAATTTTCGCAAAAATACCTTTTTACAAATTGGAGAATGAAAGTTCTTTATTAAAAACTACTGAAAAATGATATTCAAAAGTGCAAAGCAAAAGATCTATAAATTCCAGAATAAAACAAATTAATTGACTATTTAACAGAACTGGAAACAACACCAAGCAATTGACTGAAAGCATAGAAGTAATCAACTAAATACAATACACTCAGTCAAATAGTAAACAGTAAATGCACTTAACAGAAATGTGATCAAATTAGTAAAATCACCAGAATCAAAGGCGGAAGCAGTTTATTGTTTTTAGAAAATATTTCAGAATAACACAACAACAATCAGATGAACAATATTTATAGTAAACTCAGATCAATCGAACAATAATGCAATTCAGATTAATAGACAGACCAAGAAACAATAATTGTTCAAAGAAAAACTTGTTTCAAGAAATTTAACCAATTAAATACTAATTACAATACTGGAAAACACTCAAGCAAGATCAAGAACAGGTTCAGTCAATTATATAGATGAACTAACAAATCAAGAGAACACAAAATCAGATGAAGAACAATTAATTGAAAGATCAAGAACAGAAACAATAAGTGTTCAAGAAGAGAGAAAGAGAAATCAAGAACACAATTTTATACTGGTTCACCCTTCCTCAAGGGCTACGTTTAGTCCTTTGCCAACTATCAAAGAGTTCCACTAAAAAGGATCACCAAGATCAGTTTTACATAATACACAACACTTGCAACCCACAAGCAACCACTGCTCCTAGGCAAACAACCTACTGCACCCTACAACAGCTGTTCAACCAATACAAAACCCACTGCACTAAACCAGTTACAATTACAAACCCTATGTAATATGTAACACCACACTCACAGTACAAGAAAAATCAATCAAAGAGACAATTACAACAGTGAATCTACTCAACATATTACAATTTGTATTAAGAACATTGTAGAAACACTTAGCTTTGGATTAATATCACAGTTTCACGAATTCACATCCAAAGCAATGCTCCGAGATTAGTGTTTTCGATGAAAATTAATTGCTAAAAGATCTCAAGGTGCGCGTGTTTTTCTCTCTTGAAAATTTCACAAGTATTTACTCAAAATGACTTCGATTTTTTTGAAATCACATGCTTGACCCTTATATAAGAAGATTGGTCATCAATTCTGTCAAAACTTCAATCGATTGTATCAATCGTTTAATCGATTGAATTTTTTCTATGACTTAAAACAAAATTCATCAAGTTTAGATCCTGAAAACAGTTTACTGAAATCCATTCTGAAATAGTATTTCAAAATCTGAATTAACCTTATTTAAAACCTTTTATTAATTTGATCAAGCAAAATTAATTTTGGAGCTTACTTTGAATAATGAAACATGCTACATATGATTTTAACCAAGATCAAACTCTCTTTCACAAACACAACCTAAGTCTAGGACCAAAACTCCAACAAGCTCTATGAGGCTTCAACTATTCTTGTGTAGATTTCATCAAATCATATAGCCGCTCTTGGTGCTAACAATTTTAATGAAATAATTAAATTTAATAAAATAAAAATAGAATTTTAAACCGATTAGATATAATAACATAAAAGTAGAATTTTAAATAGTTTAGATATAATAAAATAAAAGCATAATTTTAAACAGATTAGATATAATAAAGTAAAAACATGATTTTAAACAGATTAGATAAATACAATTAATGAAAACAACTCGATCTCTCTTCGGCTATCCCAAATTCCTCATTGGCTCCTAAAGAAAATTCGAATTACATGTGTGGGTTTAATAGACTGAGATCTCTGCATCTATTTAACATTCCGAACACCCCACAATCATGGAGCATCTCGCTGAATACACAATATGCTGAATAACTGCAATCGCCAACTGTGAACAACAATATTATTCCGACTTGAACATCGGTTCAGAAATTTCACAACACAATCCAATTGGTATTGATTCAATTACTAAATTAATCTAATTATTAAATCTAATAATCAAATTAAAATAACAATTGAGCATGTAATTATAGAAAGAATTATCTACTGACTACTGCCATGTATCTCAACTCTACCAAGAGAATTATATTTAAAAAAAATTAACCTAAAACATGAAATGACTAAATTGCCCTCCATAACTAAATTGCCCTCCATAAAAAAATCTGCTCAAAATATCCAGGTGTCGCCTTGCTGTCCAGCCTTTGTGTACCAACTTCAAGTCCAATTTTAACCACTCTCGAGTTTGAATTTTCTCTCGGCCCTTGAATAACATTTGTAAATATTTATGTTATTTGCAAAACAAAACAATAATAAAGTAAATCTGAGTTCTGTGGCAAAAGTTATGGACAAAATACTAAAAACACTCAAATCTGTTAAAATTTTGAGAATGGTGTCAAAATAATAACAAACTTTTAACTGAAACCTAATTGGCCCAATTACAAGAAAACAGTGTAAAACCCTAATAACTACCAACTGATTTATCTTTATTGTTATCATTATGCAATCTAAAAATTGTAAAAATAAATAAATATCAATGGTCGAGGTAATGATTATGAATTTCATCATTTTTAATTTGAAGAATATATTCTTGCATCATTGGATCAAATTCTGCAATCATTTCTATCAAACTTAAAAAAATTTCATTACTTTCTCAATAAATCTTTTCATTTTCTCCATTGAGGGCTAAGTTACTTTTATCATGGATTTTAATAACAATAATAATTTTTAACATTACATTTCTCTGATGTTCTCTGTCTCTATTTATTTGTTCTTGAGCATGCTTCTCTATTGTTTTATGTTTTGACAATCTCATTTACAATTCAATCCATGCATTCATGTTAGTAATGTGCATATCAATTATTTTATGGCTCTTTAACTTAGCACTAAGATTTCTTCAATCTCTACTACCTTTATTAGCAAGTTTACTTGTACAACAAACATTGTTAACAATTTACAACAAAAACAAAAATAATTTATCTAAATCTCTAGATTAAATTAGCCATCTTCTTCCATATATCTCTCCATTAGGCATATTTTTGAATGTAATTTGATGTAAAAAAAAAGTGCTTAGAGTATTTATCCTTTGAAAAATCTATATCAATTACTATAATAGGGTCTTTTTTCTACTAATAAGTCACTACATTCCTATCAATATTCTCCTCTTGAATAGGGTCATATATATTTTATAATTTTAATAGTAGAATCATTTAGTCATGTAATTTAGTTTTCGTTGTCATGAGTTTGAAAATCATAATTATTATATTCATTGACTACTTCTGTATTGTTGTTTTTACTTATATTTATATTGTTATCTTGTTCAATCAAAGAGTACTCACATGTATTTTCTAATTTATTTTTTATTTATTTTTTATAAATTTATCCATAGCTCCATTTTGTGTTATAATTAAAACCTCAACTCTTCTTTTCTATTTTCATGTTTTGAATACCTGATTCATATTTTTTAGTTGATATATTTGTGTATTTTTTATATAAAAATAAAAACTATAATATGTATAACACTGAATATAGGTATATAAAATGAGACTAAGTTACAAAAATAAAACCTAATTATCATGAAAATGAACTTGTTTGTAGTATCTTGTCTTGAAATGATCTCTTTACTAATTGTTTAGTCAAAAGCCTTGTCCTTTTGCTACAAATAAAGTGAAAAGAAAGATCATGTATAAACCTTGGAGCCATTAGGCAATATTTATTTTAGTATCTTACACAATTAGGCAGTAGTTGTGGGCTTGGGTACTGAGATGCAACAAAATCATATTCCTATATACACTCTAGACATTTCACCATTGAGATAGGGTTGGTAAGAGTCCTACATTGATTCATTGACTGAAGAAAAATCAAATAAGTATGTTTTGTCTTACATCTGTTATGTCCTTTGGTAAGTTTTTAAATTTAATTTATAAATTCTAAATTTCTAATACTCTTTCTTTATTTGTACTAACTATTTTGAAATTAATTAAACAATAAATAAAAAATAGAATACTTTTGAGATCAATTCATCAATCTTACAATTGAGGATTAGGATAGAATCCTTGAATTGAAGAAGCTTAATAATATATACTTATATAGTCACTGGAAAACATGTTAATTTGTTATTTTAATAAACTAAGAGACTATTACTTTGTTAGGTTTCAAACTTTTAAATTAATAATCATTTAATAAAAATGATAAATGATAATTTGATAAAAGGATATGTAACAAACAATAAAGCATTGACAAGAGAGGAACTGATTGAATAACAGGATAACCAGTTTTAAATTTTGATATTTACCTGATATAGATGCACTCAAAAGGAGGAAAAGTCGACACAAAGTCAAATTCCTCAATTTACCAATTTACCACTCCAAGCCTCTAAATAGAGACCCTCACATCAATGCCCAATATTAGTATACAATGAAAAAACAAATTTGAAATTAAATAATGGATTAATGATAATCAAACACTCAAATTGAAGTAATAATATAGAAAGTGAAGAGTCAGATAAAGGAAGTTGATAGAGAAAAATTTCACTATGATGGAATAATAGAAAGAGATAGAAAATTAGAAAGCTTTAACATTTAGGATTCCTTGAATGTTCAATATCTTTTAAAAAAGTAAAAATATTATTAATTTATTATTTGAGGAGAAAGTTCCAAAACTATTATTTATTAAATAATGTTTATAGTACTGATATAAATTTAATAGTCAGTTAAGATATTTTTAAATTTTTAATTTAAAATTATTTTTAGGTGTAATTATAAAATTAAATACTTTTAATTTTATAATAATATATTAGTGTTAAATTTCTTTTGAGGCCTAAAGCCACTACTTTACCAGCTTTGGCTTAGCCAACCCTACATATAATGTGAAATTTTTGAAAGTTGTTAATTTGTCTTTAAATGAATTTTAAGTTACTTATTTTTCAATGATGATGATCAAGAAGGGGATGAAGTGTCTTAAATAAATTATATTTTCTTTTCACTTTTTCAATTTTAGATAGATGAATTAGATATTTTTCATTATATTCAACTAACCTTGTTCATAAATGATTTTGAATGCATAAATCTTGATTGTCAATTTATATAATTCATAATGATGTAATATATAGGTTCATGTCTCCTCTCTTATATTTTGGAGATTACATGTGCTGAGGTGTATGTATCCACTATCCGCTGAGGTGTATGTATCTACTATCCCCATCAGTATCCATGATACATATTTGTAATAGTAAAATAGCTTGTAACTTAAGGTTTGTGTGAAAGCAAACAAAATAGAAGAAGTGAAGATTAAATATGTATTTAAAACTTTATATATTTTCATAATTCAACTCATGAAGGCTCGTAAGAAGTAGATTTTAGCTTCACAGACATATTATCAAAAGATTTTCGTGAATCTTGTTTTTGAAAGACTCTCCTTTTTTTAGGAGCAAATAAATAACATGCAATACATAAAAGATACAGGCAGAGAAGAAATAACTCTGAAATTTTTATATTGGTTCGTTTGTTATAAAATACCACATCCATTTCTTGATCAATACAATCAAGTCTGGCTAAAGTAGACTACCAATGCAAAATAAATAAATAAAACTGAATATTATTTGAAATCCAACTACTTCAGATAAACAATCTGAGTATTCTTTAGACATACAACCACTAAAACTTGTATTCTTTGAAAAGCAGTCAATCTTGACTAAGTAACGTTGGTTTATAAAGAAGTGCAACTTAGGGTTTATTGAACTTTACCAGTTTTTTTAGTAAAAGACAAACTAAAATAACAAGGTATGCAACGAATTAACACAAACACAATTAAAGCAGAAATGTGTGAAATAGAATTTCTGTATCATTAGAAGTAGCATCGATGTATCTGCATCTTATTCAAAAGACTTTGGCATTTCTGACATTTGTTTACTTATTGTCTCACGGACAAGTGAGGATCAACACTGATATAGAAAGTAAATACATTGAAGTTCTTAATACTTAGTAATCCTTGTCATCGAATCACTTTGACTTTTTATCCGAAGCTGCACTACTTTTGTTATAAGCCTTGTATGGTGCAGCTGTGTATGCATATTGCTGAATTATAGAGAAGAAAACCATTTCAATACAAACCAAAATGTTTTGGTAGCCTTCTTCAATGCGTTCCACGGTTAACCAGGAGTAACGGGATCGGATTATTCCCAATGCTGCCAGGAGATTAAGCACAATTCCCTGAATAATGGAATGAAGTTAGCAGTGAATCTAATATACATCTGCTTTAAACCAACACAATCCTGTGTATCTAACAAAAAGATGCCTTATTTCCAGGACTGTACGTGTGTAGAGTTCAGAATCCTGGATAAGTTAAAACGTTTTTCTAAGCCTAAATTGCAAGTCCTCAATTTACATAGGGTGTGTTTGGAAGAACTTATTTACTGTTTATTTGGATTTATTTATAACAACTTGTGTTTGGAAAAAAGAACTTGTGAAAACAGCTTATGCTAAGTGGTATGAGCTGTTTTCAGCTTAATTCAAATAAACTCTTTAGGATAGTCATGAAAATGACCTACAACTTGTATGAAAACAATTGAACTTTATTCCTCTTTGATTAGAAAAAAATACTTCTAAGTGCTTCTACTAATAAGCACTTTAATTTATTTACCCAAACTAAGAGTTGTGTGAAGCGACTGAAGACTAGCAGTGATGATAAATTTGAAATTCCAAGCCACAATAAAGCATTTCATCTTAAAAAGAGGAACTTTAATAGCAGAATCTAAATTCTACAGAAGCAAAATATTATATAATTGTTTATCCATCATGGTTCAAAGGATCAAACCAAAGTATAGGAACGTACCTGCCAAAAGCAGAAAAAGACAATCCCTTTTATGCACAAAAACTTGGCAAGAGGCTTATGAGGTTCCAACTCTTTAGAAAACACATGGTAGAAAACAACAAGAGAATACAGTGCAAGTGACACTGAAATGTTTAGGATGATTGTGTTTGCCCAGCTCACCCAACTGGGATAAGCATCAAAGTACTGCAGAGTTATCATCAAGATTGAGCACACCGGGCGTATCACAACAAATTGCCAAGTCCAGTTTTTGAGAAGCTTCAGTGTCCGATGGTCCAAACGAGTAGTGTGAGGCTGCAGATTGTGGCCATGATGAGTTAAAGTTCACATTTATAAGTAAAAATGTTCAGGGAAGTAAGCATTTTATGAATAAATGCTGCTGATGATTCTAAGCATCTTATGAAGAACATGCAACTTTATGCACAAAATCCCCCAGGACTACGTAACTAGATCCCTCCTTCACTTGGCAGCAACAAGAAATGACTAGGGTTTTTCATTTTTTCAAATTAAGGTCTTAGTATGGAGAACATGTATACTAACCTGCAGGTTTATATACCCTATCAGTTAGATTTTGTTTTTTATGAAAAAAAAAAGAAGAAAACTGGCAGCTATTTAACTTTTAATATACTACAAATTATGTTTTTACTAAAACAAATTTATTGTTGTTCTGGTAAATCCTTATGTCACTTTACAGTCATCTTATATGTATACAAAACCAGGTTGTTGCCACTGAAAGGGAAACATCAAATACGGAGTAAGTGGTCTCGGAGTTAGTTGTGACTTTAAGAATGCAATATCTCAAAGTAACAGAGGAGAAATAATATAAACAATAAAGCTGATATGATAGAAATATAATATTGACTTGATTCATCTATTACTTCTGGCTGGCTCTGCTACTCTTGTTGTAATATCATTAAAAAGGTGTGACTGAAAGTTAGGAGTGGATCCATGAGCAGGATCTGCGATCTCACTCCACTGAAAAAGACATTCAAACCCATCAAAAAGCGCATAACATAATCGTGCTTCCTATATGATATAGCATTTCTCGTAGCTAACAGGTTGTTGGGCATACACACTGAGGAATTGATCTATAATACTCCAACTTTTCCCACATTGATTTCAACTCAGTAAAATATTCTGTGACTGTCAACGTACCATGCTTGAAATTGTATAACTCTTGCTGAAGTTCTGCTGTATGTTATAGATTCCACGTTGACTAAAAATATAACCAAATTATAATATCTAAATGGACATAAAACTCATCTTACAAACAGTTTTGTATAGTTGAGCTAGACCTAAATCTACTTTCTAATAATATCTTTTTGTATCAATACAAACTCGTTATTTATCACAATGGAAGTACAAATAACACCAGTAATAGATAATACTAACGAATAAAGCACCCTTTTTTCAATGTACATGGCCCACAAGGCCATGCATCTACTACTCCAAAAACTTCATTTGTGTGATGCATGATTTCTGCAAACATAATTATGGGGAACACATGCATATAAGATTGCAAAAAAGTGGATGAGTATCAACCACCTGAAAAAGTGTCATTGGAAATGAATGGTGAATCTCTCTTCCCTTGATCTCATCCGGCACTATGTTCTTACTCAAGGAAATGTTCAAATAACTGTACATCAAGCTCAAAAACTTAGCAATCACCTGTTGGCAACATATTAAGTTGTGAACTACTGAATTATAATACATTAAATTACTTAAATGAAATAAATTTAAATATATGTAGCATGAAAGTACTAGTAAGGGCTGCCCATAAGACCATAATAAAAATTATCGGTAGAAATCTTACCAGAGCCTCATAACACTCTTTAATGGAGTCCAAGAATGTGAAAAATGCTTCACTTCCAAAGAAATTTTTCAAACCAACATAGGAGTCAACAGCATACAATGGGGCCATAAGGATTATAATTACTATGGCTTTTTGCTCCTTCGGTTTTTTCCAGTTCAAAACGTGTGCTGCGAGTAGCTTTATAGCAAAGATCACTGTTATCGCAACGCACAAAGTTGATCCATAGAACAAGACCTGTGCAGGATGCATTTGACTGTCTCTGATGTTGAGCTTTAAAGGACTTTATTGAACCTGCAGAAGGATGACTAAGGTGGTCAAGGGAACTCATCTGAATATAATACTATAGTGAAAGGTAGCTTATAGGACTCTAATGCAATGCATAACCAGTTTTAATAAAGGTTTATTGATGGTTAACACTTAATGTGAACAAAATCATCACTTACCATAATGATTTGACAATGAACAAGGATATTAATTCTGCAAGGTTGGAGTAAGCTTTTCACGATGGTGGGTCAATTGATCATTTGTTACTTCTAAAAACATTGACTATTCATTTTCCACTTATCCAAAAAAAAGAGTGAAGATTACTTAACAAGATTTAGCATTTCTTCAACCTGATTCTAGTTCTAGTTAATTTAATTTTCTTCTATTTTAAAATTAATCGATGTGATATGCACACCTTTAGTCAATTTGGACAAGTACTCTTGTTGACTTATAAAATATGAATACAACGCCAATGAACAAAGGATCTATAATAGGAGCTTCATTCAAATTTGAGAAGGCTGGAGGTGGATCAATTGATTTGATTTCTACATACACATGTTCGTATGAGATGGGAAGAAACAAAGACAAATGTTTCGTTGTCCATTATACCAGGATTTCTTGTAATCACCAAGTTACAATAGTTCTTAAGACTTACATATTTTAAAGTGCATCCCTTTTTCTATATATTAATAAATTTTTACCCCTTCTATATTTTGTCAACAACAGTATAAAGGATATCAAATCACTTTCTGATACCTGATTACACACCATCTAATTAAAAAAAAATGATCTTGCTTTCTGTTGGATCCATCATGATTGGCCTTGCTCTTATTATATTCCCCCATCCATCTCTGATTAAACGCCCACCAAATAGTATTTATACCGCTCTGGTTCTTTTCATGACCAGGCTTTACTTTGTCTATATCAAATGAATCACATGACAAAAAAGGAAGAATTCTCGCATACAACTCAAAATCACAAGATAGAGGTAAAAATCTAAGTTGTGATCCAGAGCGATCAGGCACTGCAATGTTGGACTGCCCCAACTGAACTACACCTTACATGAGACATGGCAAACTAGCTTCGTCTTTTAGACTCAATGGTTAGGGGTTGTGGACTGTCCTGATTGATCCTTGCCTACCTCCTCTTGAACTCATGGCTTTCTCTCAGTCACCTAAACTACCGGCAGATGTTTTTCTCACCGAAAGAAAGGTACCCCCATGCCTACACACAAAAATCACGAGACTAATTCTCCAAGGAAGTAGAGCATCACTCAAGGAACAACTTCTCCCTATTGGGCTCTATTTGCATAGCTAGGAACTGAACCCATATCATATGTCTGAAGGGCCCAGGCTTAATCACTCATTTAGTACCACATTTACTACACAAACAGCCTCATTAATCCCCGTTATTCTGTTCTGTAATGGAATCAATTACCTAAACCACTCCATCAATAATCACGCTCCTAAACCCCTCCAATAACCAATTTCCTAAACCCCCATTTATTGCCAAGAACCCTAAATCCCTTTTAAATAAACACATCTTCTAGATCACAGAACTCACCCTTGACCCTAAGAGACCCGAAGTGTATTTCCCTGACATCTCGACAAAAGCATAAGAGAAAAAAAAAAAAACTGACTTCGATTGGCTAGTGTGCTTGACTATAACACCACAAGCACTAAATCTTAAATGTCCTTCTGTTCTGCACCCTAAACCAAAAGTGAAGCCTGAATCTAGATTTATAGAGATTCCGAATGAATAGATGCACTCAACAAAAAACATGAATACTTTATATATCTCAAAGAAGTAAAAACATTCAATAGAAGTGAATAATAAGCCATATGATATACCAAAACAGAAATATAATCACACAAATCATGGAACAAGTTCGGAAATGCAAGTACCAATGGCGATGTTACCAAGGTTCTAAGCTTTGATTTGCCTTCTTCTTTGGTGATTTGTGTAATTGAAACTGTATTTTGAGAGTAATAAACACTACAATCAATTATCTGCCTTACCTTAGTTGGGAGTGTTTAATAGATTAGACTGGTGATGGAGAACACTAGGTGGCTATCATGCACTATGGTCAAAGTCCTGGTCAGCAACTTTCTGGAATTGGTGAAAAGTACAACAATAATATTTTAATGCACACAATAAACTTTTATCATATTTTTTAAGATATAAGTTGTATTATATATAAGATTTGTCGACATTTTGATTCAAGGTTTGAATCTGAAAAAAAAATAGTACTTTACATAATTCGTCACCATGCAGACATTGCACGTTTCTTCCAGAGATAACACCTGCTTTATTTTAGACCAGAAACGGCGTTTTCTATATTAAAAAGTAAGAAAAGAAAAATAAAAATGATAAATATTAAATAATAAATAGAAAATTAGAATTTATTATATTTTCAAATTAGATTCTGCATACTGACAAATGTTTGTTCTGTGACAGTTACAGTATATTATTATTATTATTATTATTATTATTATTATGTTATTTATATTTTTTAATTATAATAGTGTTATTTTAAAAATAATTTTAAAGTATTTGATTTATTTTAAGATGTAATTAGTTGTTTTTGAGACGATATATTTTTAATTAACTTTTCTAATTTAGGTTTATGCTGATTATGTAATTAAATTGAATTTTTGTCATGTAATTTAAAAGAGCAAAACAAAATTGAAATAAATTATGATAAATTTAAAAATAAGTAGAAAATATTATTCAATAGACATAGCTGAAATTTTGAACTACATCGTATACTCAAATTATTTGAAGGGAATTTGTCTTACAAATTTGTATAGTTTGTGGTGTAGATTTTTGTTGTGATTTTTAGTAGGTACGTGGCACTCATATTTGTTTCCTTTCAATGTTTGTCATCATGTCTATAATTGTCTTTATCATTATCTTTCTCTTCATCAATTGGATGATCATGCATAAGTTAATATGGTTGATAATGCAAAGATAAAAAGTAAAAAAAAGAATTATTAAATTGTGATTTAATAAAATTTAAAAGATTATCTAAAAGATGGTGTTTAAACAATCAAAATATAGCATTTTTGACTAATGTGTCAGGTCAGATGCTACAAGCTAATTCTAGTGAAGTTTGTAATATTTTTTACTCATTATCATATTTTGTGATAGCGATGTCTTATAAATTATATCTTATGCAAGTTTGACCTAAATTGATTTGTTGAAAATATAGACTTAGATAATTTTTCATAAATATCTTTCAACAGGTTTTGTCTGTCTAATAAGATACAGTAGGTGTATCGTCAACATCTCATACTAAGTATTTTGCTTATTTTATCCTTAATTATTTTAGTTTAACCAGTCACATCAGACGCAAATTTTGTATTTTTACTAAGATTTTAGCATATAAGCGTGTTTGTTGTACCAAGCGAGTAGATCATGGTTCTTGCGTCTGAACAATCAATATAGATGCAAAGCAAATTCTTAGTTTCAAACACACTTTGATAAAAACATTTAGATTTGAATTTTCACAATAACTTTCCTTCTTGAGTTAATGTAGATGATACTAAAATAAGAAATAAAGGAGATAAGGAAGAGAGAAAATACTCATAACAATTTATACCGGTTCATTTATTACTTGGAAAGAAAATACACAGAAACGTTGAAATGTAAATGCGGCTTAGAGAGAGACAAAGTTGAGAGTGTGGAAATTGAATGAGCATGGAGTGATTTGGCAATGAGTGAAACATAATGAGGTGTGTTACACATAGGTTGAAGTGTGTGAGTTGAGAGTTGTGTATGTGGTGCTGGCAACTGAGAGCAAATTGAAAACACACCCATGGATGATTAGGTTTGTTTTTTTTTTTAAATTAAAAATTGGAACTCGCCAAGCTCAATCTCTATTGAGCCGGGCTCGGCCACACTTGAGAGCCCTGTAGCACATTGTATCGGGCTCAACTTAGTATGTGTCGGGCTTGCTTAAATTCAAGAATAATTCTTTTGAATTGTATCGGGCTTAAGAAATTAGGGCTAGGGTTGAGTCATTTTTCAATTTTTTTTCTCTATATTTCCCAACTCATTTCAAAGCCTTTTGCATTCACATCAAAAGTACTAACACAAATAAATAAAACAACTCGTTAAAACACAAGCTAACTAAACTAAAAACAAATTGTTCAAGATGAAATGAATTTAAATTGTTGGGTTGCCTGCCAAATAGTGTGTGTTTGATGTCCAGAGTCTGACAAATAATTCAGTCAAGGTGAGAAAACCCTTGGATACAGCATCTCTCGAGTGGCCGTCTTTGTCCTCTTGTGATATGGACTCTCTATCTTCACAGTTCCATCATCCTTAATCTTTTTTACCACCCACAAATTTGACCATTTTGCTCTCTATCTCTTGAAGAGATTTTTTATTTTTGAAGTGCCAAATATGATTGGTTGGTCTTGTCTAAGCTCAACTTTCATCAATCCTTCATCAGTATGCCTCTTTACTTATGCAATCTAGCTTCAATGTGCTTCTTCTTGGAGGATTATTGTTGTGGGTGTGATTTGAGATGGTTGTAGTGGAAGAATAGTCGTTTGGACATATAAGATGGATTTGGAAGTGAATTTTGTGTAAGGTTAGGCCAACACACTTAAGAGGAAGCAAGAGTTTAGTCTAGAAAGGAGACTACTCTTTGGAGAGTTCTTGAACAAGTTGAAGAGGCGAAAATTGGTCAGCATTTCATTACTTATTCAAAACTAAATTTTAATTACAAGGGTCACCTATTTATAGACTAAAGGGTGACTTTATTGCAAGTTTCTCAAAATTCAATAGGAGCTTGACAAGTGGTAAACCATGAATGGAGAGGATCCTCTCCACTGGAAGAGTGTTATGTGTCCAAGGTGACTTGCAGCCCAAGCTTGATATCCCCTCCAATGAGATGAGGACAAGTGGCAAAAGAAGCTTGGAAGACAAGCTTATATGTGACGCTTACTTGTCTTACATGTGGTATCTTATAACACCTTTTTGGAGTTTTTGCAAGCCTCAAAAAATGGATGTCCTATGTAATTTTGATACAAGGCCTAAAGGTCCAAAATCCTATTTTACTAGGCCCAAAATACAAGGCTCAAAACATATTATACTTGGCCCAAAATAAATTCTATACTACTTTATAAAAAAATTTACAAGTAGAGGTTTTGTAGTCTTGAAGCTCCAAAATCTCTAGAGTGATCTTCTCTAATTTTGAACTTGGCCCAAAAGTTTGTTTGGAAACCCAAACAAGCCCAATTAGGCCCAAATTCCTGATAAGTTCCTCATCAAAACTCTACCTTAGTGACCTCTTTATTCTTCTTTGTAGTCTTGGAGACGGGTTTGTATCATTGACTCTCTCCTTTTTGAAAAGTGATGCTAAGTTGTAATTTTATCAAGTCCCGCAGGCTCTTGTTGTGATAACATAAAACATCCGAGATCTTTCTTTGACATGCTTGAGGTACTCTCCTGTTTCTTTACCACAAAAAAGGCTTCTTTTGCAATATCTATTCTCAAACAATCCTTTCTATGGTTGAGGATGATGAACCTTAAAAAACATCAAATGGCACCTCATCCTCTTGTGCTCTCACTCTCATCTTCCTATCATCCACACCAATTATTACCTTAGCAGCCTTCATAAATGGTTTGCCAAGGATTAAGGGAACCTTTGTGTCTTCTTCCATATCCATGACAATTAAGTTCACTGGAAAAGTGAATTCTCCCACCTTTACCAAAACATCTTCCACCATCTCATGAGCATATTTGATGGATCAATTAATAAGCTGCAATGTCATCTCAATAGGTCTAGCCTCCAGGTTTCTAATTGTAACATCCCATATTTTTCATATAATAGACACATAATTTTTATAATAGACATATGTATAAATATCCATACATTCATCATAGTATTTCAAAATACTTCTCCACATAAGATTTAATAGAAATATCTTCATATAGTCACAAGATAAAATAAAATAAAGTTTCCTCATCAGCTGACTGAGGAGTCACACCCCTTGTCAAATCATCTACTTACGTGTAACATACGATCATCATAGATTTAAAAACAAAACAAAAACTACACAAAAAGAAGGGTAAGCTAGATTTAAAAACATCATAGATTTAAAAATATATAATCATAAATTAAATTTTTATCCTAACCAATCTACAACACATCAAGCTTTCATAATTTATCTCAAACGTCACATTATCATTATCCTATTTCTACATTAACTCATATCATACATACATGGACTCATGTACTAAGACACATGACTCTACCTCCGAAAGTTATATTGAAAGGATTCAGAGGTATGCACCTGTCATACTACCCCCAACGTGAGTCCACACAGTCACAACATAAATGGTCCATCAAGCTCTCATCAAACCTCATATGACAGGATTAATCCATATGAATTGGTACAATTGGTTCTTTTTCACATCGTAACGTAGTCATATGAACCTCCTTTGACTCTCACCACATGGTAATCTTTATCTATATGATTCTAATCTACCAATAGAGTTAGTATACCTTCTTTTAGACAAATTCATAAACAATACACATCATAATCAATCTCAACACGAGTATCTCCTTTCCAAAAAATATTGCCTCGATCACACACCACATCATTTGCAAACATTGATACTACATCATACCATATATAAACATTCATTCCATTTAATTCAAATTCATCCAATTCATACTTAATAAAACAAATAATTATAATATTTCTTAAAAACATTCAAACTAGATTCCCTTACCTGTCTAGAGTAGAAACACTCAAAGGAATTATGAAAACCTAAAATCACGGGCAACCTAACCTGCACCAAGAGCTTTTGATCAATGATCAGACTACACTACTTGGATAATGGACCATAGGAACTCATTGTGATGCCTCAAAGCACACAGGAAAAATACCTATACCAAGAACGTAATTTACCTAAAACTAATTGTGAGGAAGATGAGTAGAAAATGAACTTACTCTGTTCAAGAATTTGATCGGGCACTCTTGCTCTACTCAATGCTAGGAATCTAGAGTGACCTTTGATCATTAGTCTGATAAGAAAAGAATACGAATTTGAGAGAAGGCAGATAAAAGGGGAAGAACCACTTCTTAGAGAGGGAGAGAGAGAGAGTTTATGGTTTTTATAAAAAGTGAAACTCAATAACTGATTTTTCTCTTTATTTAAACTTTAGGTTCTAGTACGTTTTTATTGTAAAGTTATTTTATAGGGTATTACATTCTCCCCAATAACAAAAATTTTCATCCTAAAAAGTTAACATAATAGGAAAGGAATAAAGACAAGTTTTTCGAAGGGTTTCCTCCATCTTCCAAGTTGAACCACTAAACTTGACATTTTACACAATAAATCCTATAAGAGAGCAAACAATAATACAACAACTCTATAACTTAGATCTAATATCCTTAAAAAGTAAACATCTCAAATTCACTTAGAAGTTGTGTATATCAATACTACCAAAACACATACTATAAAGAAAGACTTTACACACATTCCAATTTATGTCTAACATCCAATTTCATACAAAATCTAATTAATCAATCAAAACATAACTTTTAAACTCTATACATGAAACGTTAAGATAGAAATTGATCTTGATTAAGTTATGAGAGTGCACCCTCACTACTTTATCAAGATTTTTTTTTCTTTCTTAATAATTTCATCCTCATTCATCACAATCAACATAGCTCAAGTACAATTAGAATTTCCAAGATCATGCTCAAACATTCATCTAGAAATATTTTGGTTTTTCTCCAAACTAAATTTCAAAAATCTAAACACAGAAGAAACACAATAAACCCACTACTCTCAAGTCATCTTAAGGATGAACTGTTCTGATACCAAGTGTAACATCCCATATTTTTCATATAAAAGTAACTATATTACACATAAATTCTATAATAGAGATATGTATAAATATCCATATTTCAAAATATAATTTTCCACATAAGATTTTATAGAAATATTTTCATCTAGTCAAAAGATAAAATAAAATAAAATAGAAAAAATAAAGTTTCTCCATCAGCTCACTGAGGAGTCATACCACTTGTCAAATCCTCTGCTCATGTGTAACACACGATCATTGCAAATTTAAAAACAAAATAAACACCACACAAAAAGAAAAGTAAGATAGAGGGTTTTAAAAATATATAATAAAAAATTATATTTCTAACCTAGCCAATCTACAATACATCAAGCTTTCATAATTTATCTTATACATTACATTACCATTATCATATTTTTATAGTAACTCATATCATACATACACAGACTCATGTACTAAGACACATGACTCTACTTCTAGAAGACTCATGCATTGAATAGGATTCAGAGGTCTGCACCTGCCATACTACCTCCCAATATGAGTCCACACAGTCACAACACAAAGGGTCCATCAAGCTCTCATCAATCCTTATATGACAAGGTTAATCCATATGAATTGGTACAATCGGTCATTTTCACACCGTAATGTAGTCATTTGAACCTCCTTTGACTCTCACCACATTGTAATCTTCATCTATATGATTCCAATCTATCAGTAGAGTCAGGATACCTCCCTCTAGACAAATCCACAAATAATGCACATCCTAATCAGTCTCATCACGGGTATCTCCTTTCCTTAAGATACTATGTCTCGATCACACACCACATCATTTGCAAACATTGATACTACATTATACCATACATAAAATTCATTCCATTTAATTCAAATTCATCCAATGCATACTTAATAAAACAAATAATTACAATATCTATTAAAAACATTCAAACTATCTTCCTTTACCTGTTTAGAGTAGAGACACTCAAAGGAGTTCAAAAAATCTAAAATCACAAGCAGCCTAACCTGCACCAAAAGCTTTTGAGCAATGACCAAACTACACTACTAGGACAATGGACCAATAGGACTCATTCTTATGCCTCAGAGGACATAGGAAAAATGCCCCTTCCAATAATGGAATTGACTTAAAACTATCTCTGAGGAATATGAGCAGAAAATGAATTTACTATGTTCAAGAATCTGATCTGACACTCTTGCTCTACTCGACGCCAAGAATTTAAGGGTGGCCTCTGATCGTTAGTCTGATAAGAATGGAAGGCAAAATTTTACAGATAAGACAAAGAAAAGGGGAAGAATCGATTCTTAGAGACTGAGAGAGTTGGTGGTTTCTATAAAAATGAAACTGAATAACTGATTTTTCTATTTATTTTTCTCTAAAAAAATATTTAGTTGTCATCTTATTTGTCTCTAAAGCTAAATTTTTTGGTTCTTGTTAGTTTTTATTCTAAAATTATTTTCTAGGGTATTACACCAATCCTCTTCATCATATTTATAAGGGCATTAAATTAATACTAGCTCGTAAATTTCATCGAGTTTTTCTCACAAGTAACTCACTTATGGTTACGGGGATAGTAAAACTACCAGGATTCTTGGCTTTCAAGGAAAAGATTTTGGGATAATAGCAATGCAACCTACCCCCAACTCTATAGTCTCTTCCTCTGTAGACCTCCTCTTCTTAGTCAATAGTTCTTTCATAAATTTTGCATATGTTGGTATTTTCTCTTAGGCTTCTACAAAAGGGATGTTAATATGTAGTTGTTTCAAAATTTTCTTAAACTTAAGGAACTGCCTTTCTATGTCCTTCCTTAAAGGTGCAAGAGGATAAGAAAGCTTCTTCACTGGTGGGGTTCTCAACTCCTCTTCTTACCTGAAAAGTGTTCGTCTTCCTAACACTAAACCCTAGTTTTCAAATTAAGCATTTTAATCTTGTATGTTTGTGCCTGTTTTACAGCCCTCATTATTTTTATCCTAAAACCTATAATATATGGATTCTCAAACTCTCTTTGATTTCAAAAATTGACCTCAATCATCTCATTATGATGATTCAATAAATTCAACCCCTTACAACAACATTGTATCTCCACCCTCACCATCAAACACTATTCGCATGTCTACTGTGAAAGAGATGATATTTGATGTGGTTCATGAATAGAATGAGATTATTATTCAAGAGTTGCGTGAGATGAACAAGAAATTGAATCAAAAGATTGTTATGGTGAATTGCAGAGTTATTGAACTTGAGTTTTCCCTTAACGCTTATCAGAAATTAAAAGCATAATCTGGTGTATGACCTTCTATTTAATTCTCTATCCCACACAACCATGATGATTTTGCCAATGAACCCTTTTCAATGATCACAAAAGGGGAAGAGAAACAATTTTGAGAGAAGAAATTAAAAGTTTTTGGGAAAAAATTGAGTTTGAGTAATTTTCTATTTGGTGCTTTTTGCAAATTTTTGCAGTTTCATTTTTGTAGTTTTTTTCTCCCTCTCTTTTTCGGTTTTGTTCTTATGCCATAAACATTTTAATATTTCAATAAATTTATATTTATGTTGTTTATTTACAATTGATAACTCTAATCCTTGTGCAATGCTTATAATTATCATTGACATTTGGTTTAAACTTGTTCTTTTTTCATTATAAAAAAGAGGGAGATTGTTAGACCATTAGACGATCTATCACTCAATAGACAATATAGTCATGCTAGATGATCAAAAGCTTCTTTAGATAATCTCATGGTCTAGTATGGTTTTGATGAAAACAAACACTTCAAGTAATTATTTTGAACTTAATGAATAAGTTTTGTGCAAAGAAATCACATAGTTTTCAGCATTAGACGGTCGACACAAGATTAGACTGTCAACGCAAGGTTAGACGGTCAACCCTGAACTTGATGATCAATGAGGAATGAGATTGTCAAAGGCATTAGATGATCTAGGTGAAATTAGAAGGTCAAAGGGTCATTTGACAGACAAATCTCTCTCTGTTAAAGGCATTAGACAATCTAATATTCTCTTTCGCGTTAAGCGGTCTAACCATTGTGATTAAACTAGATAAAGACTTCCCAAGCTCATTTTTGTTTTTTCTTGTTCGTTTAACTTCGCCTAACCATTAATTGATTAATTTTGAATCAAAATCAAAGATTAACAAAAACTAAAGTGATAACACGTAAGAATAATGTCCACCAAAACAAAATTTGAATTAATTAGAGAAGTAACATACAAAATCTAATATTGTTTTGGTTGAAGTCAACGTGATCTAGAACTTGATAAAGACATGCCAACAAATAGTTATGAGTATATAATTCGATACTTGCATCTACTAGTTCGAAATGTTTTCGTAAAAACCTTAACGAACATGTAGAAACATAATATAAACATATATAAATATATGTGAAAACAAACATTATACAAGAGAAGGGAGAGTTGAAATTTTATATTGAAAAGTTTTGCATTTTTCACAATATTATAGTTTAATGATATTTTAGACTCAGTTGCCAAAATATTTTCATAAATCTCATTTAAAATATTTTAGACTCAGTTGCCAAAATATTTTCATAAATCTCATTTAAAATATTTTAGACTCAGTTGCCAAAATATTTTCATAAATCTCATTTAAAAAAAATCTCCTTTTGTTAAAAGGAGTTTAATTACATGCAAGTGAAAAGAATTCATGCAAAGAAAGATTTACTATAGATATTTTTTTTAGTAGTTCGTTTGTTAATATATATTACGTCTAGTTCTTGATTGACAAGACTATCTTTATAATACAATCAAGTATTGTTTGGACATCAATAGTTCTTTGTTAAACAAATAAGTATTACTTGGATCTCAACCACTTCTCATTAAATAAATAAATATTATTTAGACTCAGCAACTTCTAGCTAAATAACCTATATTTTATAACAATTACTTCTACTTAAACAAATAAATTACAAAAATAGTGATCTAAAAGATCATGTATTCAAGAAGAATAACATTCTAAGATGAATACAAATAAAATTTAATCTTCTAGATTAACTAATGAACACAAATAATGTTCAAAGATTTTAAGAAACTTAAAAGATTGTTTTAAAGATCATATGAGTAGTATTAGTTTCATTGTCATCGTCACCCTTTCTTCTAGTTCTAGTTATTATGTATTTACAATCTAAAAAATCAATAAGATAAAATTTGAAAACCAAACAAATGAACAAAACAAATTTACCATGCCTCTTTATATTTATATTTCTTATAATATACGTGTTGAATTATCAGTTAAGTTATACTTATTTATGAAGATATTCTTTTAGCCGTTTTGTTACCATGTATATGTAATTATCAAACTATATAAGTTTATTTCTTCTAATAATGTATATTTAAAGATTCATATACCACTATTTCTTTTATAAAAGACTCATCTTAAACATTATCATAAATTTTTGACACTTAAATTGGGTGACACTCCAAAACCCACCAATTATCTGCCATTACATACAAAAAATATTATTGAAAAAAATAACAAAAAACATGGAATACCACACCAAATAGAATACCACATCAAATCCATGAAAAAAAAATAACGAACTCCTTACAAAATAAATAAATGGATTTAAAACCTATTATAAAAAAAAATCATGCTTAATACAATGAGATAAAATATAATACAACTATTAATTATACAAATTTTTTTAATAAAACATGTATCACTATCAAACTTTAACATTCCATATAGGTTGACACCACAATTTAAAAAAAAATATTTATAAATGATATATTTGATATTTCTAATTATTATTTTTATTATATTTAAGATACACCTTACTATATCTTTAATACTCTTTCTCAAGGAAAAATAAAAGTATTATCAAAACTGATCAAATGCAAACCGTCTTGTCATAAATTAGAATGTGGATCATATTTTAAACCAAATAAACTAACTGAAAAATTAAGAAAAGCAAAGTAATTGGATTACATAATTTTTCACTCCAAATCAATCGAATTCAATTCAATTCATAGACATTTATTTTGTATCATTAGCGAGTAAATACATTAGAAGAAATAAAAATAAATTAAATTGTAACAGACTAATCTCTCAAAAGAAAGAGTTAATTTAAAAGGAATGGAACTTCAAATACCTCTATTTCGGGACACTATTTATAAAAGACTAATCTCTCAAAAGAAATACCTATTTATAAAAGACTTATTTTACGTATTATTAAGAATTTTGACATCTAAATAGGAGACACTCCAAAACTCACCAATTATCTTTCATTATATAAAATATATTATTAAAAAAATAAAATAATAACAAAAAGAATGAAATACCACACCAAACCATCACAAAAGAAATAAATGGATTTAAAATCTATTATTATAAAGAAAATCAATTAATACAATGAAATAAAATATAATACCACTATTAATTATACAAATTTATTTAATAAAGCATGTATCACTATCAAACTTTAACATTCCATAGAGGTTGACACCACAATTTGAAAAAAATATTTATAAATGAAATATTTGATATTTCTAATTATTAGTTTTATTATATTTAAGATATACCTTACTATATCTTTAATACTCTTTTCAAGGAAAAATAAAAGTATTATCAAAACTGATCAAATGCAAACCGTCTTGTCAAAAATTAGAATGTGGATCATATTTTAAACCAAATAAACTAACTGAAAAATTAAGAAAAGCAAAGTAATTGGATTAGATAATTTTTCACTCCAAATCAATCGAATTCAATTCAATTCATAGACACTCTTAATTTGTATCATTAGCGAGTAAATATATTAGAAGGAAGAAAAATAAATTAAATTGTAACACTAATCTCTCAAAAGAAAGAGTTAATTTAAAAGGAATGGAACTTCAAATACCTATTTCGGGGCAAAATTTAAATCGCATAATATGAAAAAATGAAGGTTGAATTACTAAAGATTACACGTAGAAATATGAGAAATTACTACTATTGTGTTGAACTTCTACAGCTCTTCACAAGATTTTAATGATCAGACAAGTAGAAACTACAAAGTATCAAAATCTGATCCCCACAAGCTTTCTTCAAACAGAAGGAAGATACAGTGTGATAAACTAGTTAAACACTAGCTAGAAATTCTACCAGTGAGGTTATATATAAATTTTAATTGGTGTTCCTGAAGTGTGTGATTGTATTTGTACTATGCCATCCTCTGAATGTTGCATACTGAAATTTTGTATAAACTTGCTGAAAATTGCATTCTATCATAGAGATCTCAAAACTTCTCCTAGGACTAGTCCCCATTGAGTCCAATGGGTGCCACCCTGCATTTAGAAAATCAAATTAAAACCTTAAATGAGAATGTAAGAGCAAATCATAGGTAGTATTGAATGATACAAATGACAATACCTGGCAAAATACAGCAAAAGGCTCCCTAAGAGGTCCATCACATGAAAGCTCACTTGTACTACCATCAATGAAGGTTCCATCAGCAAATATCACCTGAGGTTGATAGAAGAGTTATTACTGATGACTAGGAGAGCAAAGTAAAACATCATAAAAGGTTCAAAACTGACAAAAGAGAAGATCTTTGGGCGTAGATTGTGAAGATAAATAAGAGCAGACCTCTGATGCATATCCAGCAGTGGTGCCTGCAACTGGTTTGGTATATGAACCTACTGGAGAGCTTCTCTGAACAGCCTCACAGAATGCAAGGAGACGTTCACGGCTTCCTAGCTGGACGGCCTATTGGCATTGAAGATGAACTTTTTTTTTCATCTGAATAGTTATGATATTTATTCAAGATAGTCAATATGTACTTATAGAAGAACAAAATGAAAAGTTAAAATGAATCTACCTTCTCCGTAATGTTATCAACTTACATACACAATGCTTTTAGAAGTTCTTTCATTAACTTTTCGAAAAGTTAAGGTGTATAAGTTGATTTTAACTTACCAGAGACTGGACTCATTTACATTCTCATTTTTTCTATCCTATAAGTACTTATTGAAAAGTTTGTCCAAATAGGACCTAACTAGTTGTCTAATTCACCGAGACAGCTTTTCTACCAGCAACACATTTTTGCTAGTAATTCAGACAACATTTTATTTAAAAAGAAAATAGAAGATTCAGTAAGAAAACCTGAACCGTATCGGAACGGGGGACACGAGGGAGTGGCTGCACTTTATACCCTTGAGATGCCAAAACTTCAGCAATCAGGAGGGAACCCTTACACAGGTTAAAGAATTGTCTCACTACAAGACATGCACAAGAAAAGCACAATTTACTCATTAAAATGAAGAATTCAGTACCTTGATTGCTTCCCCAACCATTTGAGGTGAAAGAAATAATCCCTGGAAAAAGGCTCGCATGATATCACCAGGAGTTGAGCCACAATCCACGCCAAGTCCGGGAGCAGAAAGACGAGCTGCAGCTGCTTCAACCCATTTTTGCTTCCCAGCAACATATCCACCACATGGTGCAATCGTTCCACCTGGATTCTTGATCAAACTGCCTGCAATCAAATCTGCACCCTGCTACCAATGTACAGTATAAATATGTAATACTACAGATACTGACAACCAACACAAGACAATCACATACCACCATGGGAGGTTCAATGCTTTCAACAAATTCACCATAGCAATTGTCCACCATGACTGAGCAGCTGGGATTTTGCACCTGTACATTTCAGAGAGCAAAATGCCATAAATATCAAAGTTACGGCCTTACATAAGAATAGCACAAACGAATAAATTGCTAAGGTACCGTTAGTATGAGACCCAACCTTGATTATTTTTATTGCTCTTCCTATGTCATTGACACTCAAACTCCGGCGCCATGAATAACCACATGACCGTTGTATGAGTGCACATTTTGTTTTTGGTTTGACAGCACTTGTCAGTAAATTCCAATCAAGTCCACCATCCTCAGCAAGCTGGAGGAAAAAATCCAAGAAGAGTCTCAGAAAGCAGACTAGTGAATTACAGCCAGAAAAAGTATTACTAAGTAGTGTCATACCGGAACTTCTCGGTACTTCACCCCAAAATCTTGGAGAGAACCCAGTCCACCAGAGTCCCTTTTCCCAATTACTTCCTCTAGTGTGTCATAGGGAGCTCCAACAACCGCCAAAAGCTGCCAGCTATGTTAGTCTAAACCTTATTCCAGTTAAAAATACAAGTATTCAACAGAAAAATATTCTACAACTATATAAGGTAACTTCTAGCAAATAATGAAAAGCAGAGAATGTGAAAAACAATGTTACCTCATCTCCAGGCCTCAGGAGGGCAAATAAAGCACATGTGATAGCATGAGTACCTGAGAAGAACTGTTGACAGATGAGAATATTATAAAGCATATATTGTCAACTTTTGCAAAAACTAAGTTTTAGAGAACAAGGTTCCCATCTAGTGCCATCTAAAATGGATAGATACCTGCAATTTTATCTGCGTTTCTAGAATTTGAACTCATGATATCCAAAACATATAAGGCAATAGCCTTATTGTTATGCCAAGGCTCATCTTCAGTAAGAACTAATAAGTAGTGTAAAAAGGAACAAAATGGAAAACTAAGAACCTGTGAACGAACAATAGCTGATTCAGCCCCAACAATTTCTGCAAAAACTTGGTCAAGAGCCCCACGACCCCCAGCTTCATCATGACCATAACCAGTGCAACCACCAAAGTGCTGATAGCAAATGAACAATATGCATATTAGCTACCATGTTGAATCCCCAAACACAGACAATAACTAATTCTTCAGAAATTATAATGAAAAAGTTTGATAGCCTGATTGTATTAACTACCAAGGCTCACAGGTAGAATAGTAAGTTACATCCAACAAAGACGACAGTGACGAACCATGGTACCACACATGTGAACTCCTAACAAACAAATTTAAGACAGAGTGCTGAAAAACAGAAATAAACTAATGAGATGATGACTTTGCAGATAAAGCTTTCACTTTAACAGAACTTTTTTTTAACCGTTTTAGGGGAAGGAGAGCCTTTCATTTCCTGGTTTGCTACATATCAGTTACAGTGTACAAGACTGCAATTTTTCTGCATCTTCGGGGATTACTGTTCAATAATTTTGACTGAACTGAAAGGTCTAATGCAATCATTCCAATCTCTAGCAACAACACTAAAAACAGTTAACAGAAAGTTTTATTAGCCTCAAACCCATGATGGCCATCGTATCAAATAATTATTAATCCAAGAATATTATAGCATACTTGTAAACAGGTTAACTAAATCAAAGGGCAAGCTTACATGAGATCCAACTCGAGCGTTTTGAAAAGCTCTAAGGACACGGTTGGTATTGCACGCAACCAAATTATCCACAGCCCTAAACTCTAAATGTAAGGCATCTACTGCTGTCACAACCTGCAGACAAGAAGAGGAAACCATTTACCATTATTATTCTTTACCAATCCACAAGCATTTTCAGCATGTGAATCAGACACCACTTCAAAATCAGAATTTTTACTCCAAAAAATAAATTAAATCTTAGTAACACTTTGGGCTCATAGAAAACCAGAAGATAATCTCTAAAATTCAGGGGAAAGAACAGAATACATATTTTGAAGAATGAAAAGGTATTCAAATCATATGCCACGTGCCCTTTCCATTTAAAAGAAACAAGAATACAACTTCAAAGGTGCATTTCAACTGATCCAAGCTGTTTTGGTATTCAACAGAAACATTCTCCTACACACTGACAAGTGAAAATCTCAATCCTCTAGAACCGGCTTTTATTCAGTTCCTTCACATCTTCAACACATAAAGTAAACCCCAAAACCAAATTCTGAACTGAAATAAGAAAAAAAAAGAAAAGAAACAGGTATTCAACCAAAACAGACCCTAATTTTATTTTCTACTTCCTACAAATTCCAAACATTTTCTTAAGCACTACAATACAAAAGGCCAACAACACAATTCCTATATCTCAAACTAGCAGGAAAAAAACTTTATAATCTTTTTAATCACCCAAAAGAAAAAAAAGTTTTTTTTTCCTGTTTTTATAATTCCTAATGCTTCCCAGGCAACCCAATGATGCAGAATGGTTCTGGGTTTCAAAAAGGTCTAACATTTTTAACAATTCTGAATGCTTAGAAGTAACAAAATGGTAGAGGGAGAAAATAGGGATGGTTTTGGCAGCACATACCTCTGGCACAAAAGGGTTGGCAATGGCACGATGAGCGTTGATAACATTGAGAGGAATGGAGAGAGGAGAGGTAGCCATTGCAGTGGAAGCTCGAATAGGATAAGCAGAGATAGACTGCTTACGGGCACATTATTCCTTGGAATTACTCACATCTAACATTTTCTTTCGACTTCATAAGTCACACTTTACAAAATAAAGTATTATTGCTGTGCAATACTCACTTCTTTAATGATATCTGTTATATTTAATATTTATATTAATTTTTTAATTTAATAATTTGATTTAAATACAATATTTGGATTATCCTTTCTTATTGTTAATATAATTTGAATGAAAATAGTACAAAAGAAGTAATATTATAAATTTGAGTTAAAAAGAAAAAAGAAAATAATTATAATGTGTCTAGTTAATAGAATAGAAATGATATCGGGTGAAGAGAGTTAAGGTACTTTCTTAATATCTCAAATCGGATCCAATTGTCAATCCCGTAAACAATATGCATTTTTACTATAAATTAAATCTTAAAAGATTAAGCTATATGGGACATACGAGCATTCTCATTTAACAAGACAAAAGGTTAAGCTATTCAAGAAGATAAACATTGTTAATCGACAGGGACATTGTGAAAAGAAAGAATATATTTAAAGTTGCATGAAACACAATCAAGTTCAGAGTTAGAAAGGATATGTATAGAAGTTAAAATCATTCAATAGTTATAAGCAACCTCTCAACATATATCTTCTTCATATATAAAGCCCTTAATCGAGAAAAAAGTCAAAAGAATAGAGGTAACAATATACAAAAATGTTGTTGAAATTCCTTATGCCTCTACAACAAAGCTTCAGAAATAGATCCCAATTTTGAGAACAACACTAAATCTACCATATCCTTGGATTTGAAGAAGTTTTTAAAAGAACACTCAGAGTGCTCATCCAGCTACCTAGGAAAAAGAGTCTATCTATTGGATATGTCTAAAAATGCAACCCCTTCATAAATAACAAAGAAAATGATTAGAACTAGTAGAGAGAGCTTAAGCCTTGTACTCGTCAAAAGACCATGTTCTCCCTACTAGTCAGACTCAATGATTAGCTTCTTACCTTAGCTAGTAATAATTATTTATCAAACAATATTTTTTAAGCCAAGTGTGGCTAGATAAAAAATACTCATTGAGGAAAAAGTGGCTTGGGAAAGAATACTCATTAACGGGGTCAATTAGGAGTGGTTGCAATATGAAAGAATACTCATGAAGCCATAAGTGGTTTGGGAAAGAATACTCCTTGAGAGGGTTATCTAGGAGTGGTTGTGATATGAAAGAATACTTGTTGAGTTAGAAGTGGTTTGAAAAAGAATAACCTTGACAAGGTCAGCCAAGAGTAACTTGAGTCAAAGAATACTCAATTAAGTCAAGAGTGACTTATGTTAACAACACTCAAGGAAATGGCCAGGAATGACCAAGAAGAATATTCAATTAAGTCAAGAGTGGCTTATGTTAAGAATACTTAAGGAAATAGCCAGGAATGATCAAAAGTCCAAAGAATACTCGAAATATACTTCACAACAATAATTTGTCTAGTGGACCTTAATTTGTTGATTGGGTACTGGATGTAGTTTGTTACGAAAGATGGACCAATATAAATTGTTATGTATATTTTTTTCTTCCCTAATCTTTCTACATTACATGTTATTATTGATTATATTAACTAAAGAAAGAGAGTTATGGTTTAGGGTTAAATTATCTTTTACTCAATTATGACACATTAGATTTTAACTTGCATCAGTCACGATCTATCAAACCAAGAATTACAATCTGATCGTTTATTGAAATCAATAAGAAAATACTATAGACAAATGATTCAGTGAAGTTAGTTAGTTGCGTCTGAAACGATGCATCAAATGAAAGGGTTTATCAACACCCAATTTCATCTGGGTGAAAAACGATAAATAAATAAAATACTAATAAAAATAAAAAATATATTTTACTAATCACACCTTATGTTTTTAATGTTTGCACCCCCATTTCTTTTTGTTTCAAATTGGGCCATTTGACCCAATATCATATGCGGCCCAATTGCATCGATCATGCGGTCCATTTCACTCACAAAAAAAAAGGAGAAATAAATAAAACAAATTAAAAATAAAGAGAGAGAGAGAGAGAATGGATGACGTGGCAAATGCATTATTCATCATCTTCTTCCTTTTGCACTTCGTTTTGTTTATTTTTTAGTACCGTTTTAACTCGTCTTCATATATGGGCAACCAGGATATGAATCGGTGAAGGATGAATGATTGGAGGTTAATTGTTTCCACTTGAATGGGCATTTTCCGTTGAGAGTCATTATGGCTCTCAACAGAAATGTTTCGTTTAACACACAAACTGAAGCGTCATTCTTGTCCTATAAAAAGGCAAAGTGTTCCTTCATTCAGGGGTTGGGGGATTCATTTTTGGAATTGAAGAAATTCGAGTTCAGAAAGTGGAGAGAGTTCTATAAGAGAAGCATAAAAGAACGAAGTGTTGAAGGTTAAAGCACTAGTTGAAGAGTTTCATAAACGCATATTAAACTTCGGATTAATGATTTTCAACAGGTAAATGATCCTTTATACTTTCAAAACTTGATGAATGTTTTTGTAACTGCAATGTTCATTATCTTCCTTGTTTAGCTTATTGCATGCATTTCTCTATTCATGATTCTTTTTGTTCATTGATATATCTAGTTTAAAGGCTTATTGATTATAATTCTCTGTCGTTTGTATGTGTCTTCTTATATTATTAGTAAATTATTTTACTATGACTGATTTTTTAAAAGCCATGGCGCTTGCGTCGATGATGAGGCAACAAGCATTTTAAACATTCGTCGAAAGAAGAAACCAAACCTCCATTGTTGAAGCCTCCAACCCCAACGCATTAACCTACGTTCAATTCTAATCTCTGAAACCTTAGAAACTTGATCTCTGCACCGAGGACTTTCAAATGTTTTCTGTCGTTTATGTGTTTGTTTTGTTTCCTTTCATTTAAAGCATATTCGTTTAATGTTTTCTTGCACCAAGATTATGTGTCTCACAAGTTCAATTCTATGTATGTTTAATTTTAGGATGTTATTGTTGCACCGAAATTATTTCGGTGTAACATGTTTCGTTTGGTTTCCGTGTATTTTTCACCTTGTTTCGTCCATTCATTCTTTATCATCATAGTGCCAAACATTGTTTCAATTTCCACTTTTTTTTGTTGTTGCATTTTGTCAAGCACCTTAGATACATCGATTCGTCTTGGTGTAACTAAGTGCGGTGTACCTGTAGTGAGTGTTTAGTGCATTGCTTGATTTTCACTTTACCCATTTTCGTTCAAACACATTCAAGCAAGCATTTAACCTAGCCCAAGTGGTTTTGTGAATCAAAATCACGTACAATAATGTTATGTTCACAAAACCAAACTTTGAAAACCTTCTTACCTTCATTCAAAGAACCAACCTTCAAAAGCATTCTTTAACCTTCACTCGCTTCACTCAAACTTCACTTTACCTAAAACTCACGTACAAACTTTTCCTCATACATCAAACACCTTGACTTATTTGATCGTGAACAAAGCCACGCACGCTAGCGCGTTCACAATCCTTACCCAATTGGTTCTGTGAATCTTAAACATGCCCGCTGATCCCTATGTTCACATAATCAAGCCTTGAAACCAACCATCAAAGAACTAAACCACAAAACCATTCACACTTGAACCTATCTTGTACCAATGGCATGCATAACCCAATTTTTTGTTTAGACTACCCATTTTGTGAACATGAGTCAGGCATGCTGGCATTGTTGTTCATAAAAGATCAAAGAAAACTTCACGCCTTCTTTGAATCTTCGTCTACATATCTAACCTTGCAACCTTCATGCATAAAACCAATTTTGTTTGCGTAGCCATGCATAAAGGTTACCTAAGTAATTTTAACCTTTTACAGAAATTAGCCTTACACTCAAAACCTTCGCTTGTAAATTTCCCATGAATGCTTTCGTGTAACTCACATACCTTGTATACAACAAATTTTCCTCTGTAAGGCATAAGTCACGTATGCTGACACTCATGCTCACAGAAAAAACCCTGCTCATCCTTCTGCACAAAAATCTCACCTTTCCCGAAAAGCTCACGTGGTTAGCTATGTAACCCAGGTTTTTTTCTTCTTTCCTCTTTACTAAAACTATACCTGAAACCTCTAAACCTTACCTAGAAACACTCACTAATTCCCATGACTCTTAAAACATCCCAAAAACTTTGAAACAAAACACAGATCCCCAATCATCATGAACCCTAAAGTTTATACGTAAATAATGGTTTTTTTCATTGAACATATTTTTGAAAAGGAAAACTTTGCTTTGACAACCACAACTGACATACAACTAGATGTCAACCGCTGAGGTGGCACAATTGCATACATAGAGAAGGGCAAAACGGGGTTTTTGCTTCTAAAGGACATTTATGGTATTTGGCTATGGAAGGACATATTTAGGATTTGAGTAAGTAAAGTTACAAAAATTTCAAAACTGAGAGGAAAGGGTGGGCACGAGCGGGTTAGGGAATTTAAGGGTTCAAGGGAACGCGAGGGGTTGAGTGACAGAGTGCTTTTGTGCCAACAATCGACCGACGGTCAGAGATATTGGCAGGTGGTTGCAGTTTGTCACGGGTTTACGATTTTCAGTGGGTTCGTGCATGCAAGGGGTTGAGCAAGAGTGATTTTGTGCCATTAATTGACCGAAGGTCGGAGAGATTGGAAGGTGGTTGTTGTTTGTGGAGTCCAGTGTTGTACAAAGGTTGAAGGTGTTTTTAGCTAACCCAACCTTTTTTACGACTTTTTGGGTTTGGGACGGTGAAAGACTGAATAAAGACAGGTATACACTGGTTTTGGTATGATTTCTGATTTGCATTAGGAGATTTTAGACTGGTATTTTTTTCTGGGGGTTTATTAGCGTCCTTAAGTCGACAATGAGGGCGGTTTAGTGATTACGATTGGTTCTACGATGAATGTGATTTCGTTTTTGGTTAATGGTTAATGGTGTTGTTTTTGAGTTGAGGGTATGAGATTGTGTAATCGATTTAGAGTTGTGTTTAATTTGTCATTGATTGAATAATTGTTTTTGTTAGGGTTAACAATAGAACAATTAAGGCAAACATAAGTGTAGTTTAATTTTGCACTGAGTTCCTGGTTGTGGTTGGTGGTAAGAACCTTCAACTGAGTTAAACAATTATATAAAGAGGCTTAAAGTGTTTGTATGTGTAGTGGTGAAGGGTTGTTGCAGGACCAGTGGTGGTTGTTGTTTGATGTAATTGTTAGGTGGTCGTTGTTCAAGTCCATGTTTAGGCAGTGTTAAACAATTATATCTCGGTTAATTAATTATTGGGTTTTGTTTCATTGTATTTGTTATTTTTTAGGAAAAGAATGACAAGTGGTGAAAGTGTTTCAGATTCAGGGGAGTTATGTGTGCGACATTTCTATTATACGAAGTACTTGGGAGCTGTGAATACTATGTTAACAATGCAACAGCACAATTGTATTCAAGAAACTCCATTTGGTTGGTTTACACTATTGACTCATAAAGTCAAAATAAGTAGGAGAGTGTTGAAAGAGTTATGTGCAAGATGGGTTGAGAAAAGAGGTGGATTTTTTATTAGGTCTGAGTTTGTGCCTTTCTCTTTGTTAGATGTTTGTGTTGGTTTAGATCTACGCGTTTCTGGGGTAGATGTAGAATTGGAAAATGAAAATGTTGATAGTTATTGTAGAAGTATATTTACTTGTGGAATAGCTAAGGTAAAGATGGTTTTTGATGAACTTGTTAAATGTCATACTAATGGTAAGGTTGACAAATTTTGTTAGGTTTATCTGAATTTTTGTTTCCCAATAGAATGAGAAATGTGTATTCAAGGTTGTTTAACATTGTAGATAATTTAGGTGAGCTTCATAGGTTTAAGTGGGGCACATGTGTGTATACATATCTGTTCAAAAGCTTATGTCGAGCTTCAAGGTGTATTCACAGCGAATAGAATTCAATTATTCGTGTGGCGAACTGTGTATACTTGTTGCAGGTAAATTGTAAAGTGCTTTATGATGTTAATCTTCAATTGTATTATGTGGTAAAGTTTAATTTATGATTTGTAATTTGACTGTAGATATGGACTTTAAACCATGTAATTGTGACAAAGCAAATTTCTCAAAGAATTAGAATTGTATTCCCCATAATCCTACATTGGAAGGATGTGAAGGTTGGTGACAAGGAGGTTGAAACAGCCTTCAAAAACAACGTGGTGAGTGAAGTTTGTTGGATTTGAATTACTAATATGCAATGTTAATTATCATTACTTTTCTTGTATTGTTAAACGGTTTTGCAGGTAATTTGTAAGTTGTTGTTGTCGAAGGAAGAGTGTCGACAGCATGTGGCCAAAGAAGCCTTTAAAATTGACATTCTTGAAGTGAATGAAAGCAAAACGGACGATATAGCGGGAATTGAAGTTTGTTAAAGTTGTGTGCACTTAGTCGTCTTTTTTGTAAAATGATATGTTTGTAATGTATCAGTTAATATATTCGTGTAAATGAATTATGTGACAAACAATGAGATTTACTGTGTTTGGTAGTATTTTGTGTGAAATCTCATAATTGGTCCGAATGTGCTGTTGAGTTAATCACTTAATAAGACATGGTTAAACACATTTTCTGGAAGTAAGGTTTGTACAAATTTATTTCTTCGTACTTTCTCTTAATTCTTCTAAGGTAATTTGCATGAAGTTTGTTGGTTTGGATTAAAGTTAGTCGACCATATGTACCAACAAATATTGACAAAAATATAGGAACTGAACCGTCAGGAGCCTCACATGTTTTGTGTCAAATTTGGTAAAGGGTCAGAAAGTTTTGTAGAGTTAATCCCATAATAACACAGGGTTAAACACATAGTCTGACAAATTCTCTAAACCAAATTTGTTAACGCGAGTGGGGATGGTTTGAGCGAAACTGTGTCAGGGGAGATTTATAAGCCTCTGGAGTCAAATAGCTTAAGCGGAGATATAAATGTCCGAGCGAAAATAACACATGTTTTTGTCAAGTTTGGTAAATGGTCAAAAAAATTTGTTGAGTTAATCACATAATAACACAGGGTTAAACACATACTGAACAAATTTGCTAGTGGGGATGGTTTGAGCGAAGCTGTGTTAGGGGAGATTTATAAGCCTCTGGAGTCAAATAGCTTAAGCGGAGATATAAATGTCCGAGCGAAAATAACACATGTTTTGTGTCAAATTTGGTAAATGGTCAGAAAGTTTTGTTGAGTTAATTACATAATAACACAGGGTTAATCACATACTGAACCAAATTCGCTAACGTGAGTGGGGATGGTTTGAGCAAAACTGCATCAGAGAAGATTTATAAGCCTCTAGAGCCAAATAGCTTAAGCGGAGATATAAATGTCTGAGCAAAAATAACACATGTTTTGTGTCAAATTTGGTAAATGGTCAGAAAGTTTTGTTGAGTTAATTACATAATAACACAGGGACACATACTGAACCAAATTCGCTAACGCGAGTAAGGATGGTTTGAACGAAACTGCGTCAGGGGAGATTTATAAGCCTTTGGAGTCAAATAGCTTAAGTGGAGATATAAATGTCCGAGTGAAAATAACATGTTTTATGTCAAATTTGGTAAATGGTCAGAAAGTTTTGTAGAGTTAATCACATAATAACACAGGGTTAAACACATATTGAACCAATTTCACTAACGCGAGTGGGGATGGTATGAGCGAAACTACGTCAAGGGAGATTTGAGCACCAACCACCTACCAATGTCATGTGCCGAGGGAAAGTCGTGTTGTGCCATTACCAGCACCGAACATACAAAGTGTTTAACCCCGTCTACTTAAGTGTTTAACTAATCACAACTTTCTAACCACCCATCACAGGAAGTACCCCCTGACCTGCATACCTGAAATTATTATATGTTTTACACCTTGGCATTGAATACAAGTGTTCCTTGCTTCATGATCGACACAAGTCCTATGCCATCACAACCATTCCAGATAAAATTGTTTAACTCTGTTTATTTATGTGCACACACTAGCAAAAATTGACTCAAAAAAATATTCTACGCAGTAGATATGATCATTTATCACACCTATTAGGTCAACTGTAAACAACAAAATATGAACACCACAATTTAGTAATAATTTTTGCCACAATTTTTAATTTAATTGAAAATATGATATCAATAATTGCTAACAATATTCATACAAAATGTTCAAATTTGAATATTGTACTCCAACTTCAAATTACAATGTACAAATATAACTTTATAAAGGTGTATACAAATATCTTCATAAATCTACTACAGTCAGATCTTCTTGTATCCGACCTTCTTACAATGCACAAATAATTTATTTGCATTAGTTTCCTTCATATCAATATTAGATCTTCTTGCAGCCATAGCTAGCTTCAAAGCAACATGTTCATTAAATGAGTTCAGTTAAAAAAATTAGTATGTTGCATAATTTCAATCTACAAAACCAATGGTAAACATTCACGCATTCTGCAAAACAAAATTATTATGTGCCTCTTTAACCTCCATACCTAAAATCCTTACATGTTTTAAACTTTTGGATTCAACACAACTGTCACTTGTTTCACCACTAACCACCTACGAATGCCCTAACCCAAGGGATTGTCACCCTGCACCATGACCAGTTTTGCAACTACACAGCGCTTAACCCTCTCTACTAAGTGTTTAACTAAGCAAAACTTTATATCCATCCATCATAGGCATCAATTATGTGCCCGCCTCACCTTCCTATCTCAAATCCTTAAATGTTTTCAACTATTGGATTCAACACAAGTGTGCCTTCATTTACCACGAACCACCTAACAATGCCATAAGCCAAGGGACAGTTCTGTTGCGCCATGACTAGTTTTACACATTCAGTATTTAACTCTGTCTACTTAAGTGTTAAACCAAGCATAACTTTCTGACAACCCATCACAAACACTAATCTATACCAAAATCAGACCTACATTAGAAACAGACCCACAAATTATCAACTCACACCACACCAACACAAATAAAACACTAAAAACAAACAACTGCTCATACACAAAAAATGAACCTACACACGAAATGCGACGGCGACAGTTCCTTTGACTTTGGGTGTTGAAGAACGAAGACAACGTTCTTACTCTGTGAATGAAAACCCAAGGGGTTGTGGTTTCTCTTGTACGAAAGTGACAGCGACAGCGAAAGCTACACTTCTTCCCTCACACAAATCGACCCACGATCCTCAACAACGGAGATGACGTTCATTGAAGAACGGCGGCTACACTGCTCGCGATGAAGAACGAACAGGGTTTGTGATTGCAAACAACAGACAGGGACAATAGATATGAGATTGAAAGTCACTGTTTCTCGAGCTCTCGATTGCAATGTCTGGGCGGTGCGATTCTGATACAACCCCAACCATCTAAACCCTAATAGCTTCAATCGACCCTCAGTGCCATGCCAGAGCATTTTTTCCACGTCAATAATGTTGGTTGCATCAGCGTCACGTATAGTTGTAAATTGGGTGTGTGCCACGTGTGGTTGTCAAAGTATAATTACTCTTTTGAAAACTTTCTTAGTTGTCTCTGCCTTCTTTTGATTTTACTCATTTGATTAAAGGTACTGTGTTAGGACAAGCACTGTGGGGTGCTAATACCTTCCCCACACATAACCGACTCTTGAGCTCATCTTTGGTTCATAGACCATTTCTTTCTTTTTTGATTTTCCATAATAAATTATAGTGGCGACTCCATCTCTTTATTTTTGTCACAACCATGGTCACGACAAGGTGATAAAAAATTATTTTTAAAAATATTTATATAGAGATTGAAGTCGCCACCATAGTTCATTACTGGAAAACTATAGAAAAACAAAAAATAAGAATAGTCTACGAACCAAATTCAAGATTCAGAAGTCAGTTACACGCGGGGAGGTATTAGCATCCCACAACGCCCGTTATAAGATGGTACCTTTAATCAAATAAGAAAAGTAAGTGTGGTTCTAAAGATGTTATTTTTCCCAAAAATAATAATAATAATAATAATAATAATAATACAAATAAACACAAATAAAATAAAAAAATAAAAAGAATAAAATAAACAAATATTAATACACAAAGATGCAAAATAAAATAAATAAAAATAATTAAAAATACCAATAAAATAAAATAAATAAAAATACAAATAAAAAATAAATAAAGTTGCAAAAATAAAAATAAGCAAAAAATAAACAAACAAAATATATTTTTATTTTTTGGGCCCGACAAAGATTTATTTTGCTCTGACGTATTTTCTTAAAGGAAAATCAGGGACTACGTAGTTCTAATTTAAAAATGTCTTATAGTGTTTAATATTTTTTAATTTTTTGAGATTTTATTTTATTTTATTTTTATTATTTCTTTAGAAATATTTTATATTCTTTATATTTTTTAATATGAACCTCGGGTGTAAATAAGAAACCATGGAAATAGGTCCCCATAGACCAAGACCCAATGTCATGTGCCTCATTTTTTTTGAACCCTAATTGCCTCAACATTCACCGCATTCATTGTAAATCAAATTAGGATTATTGAAGATATGCAAATGTGACCAATGGTGGCGCCGGCAGGGAACAGTGTCGCGGTTGCAGGTGGAGCTCACCGGCGAGGAAGACGGTGCAGCATGCGGCATGCAGCACGTAGGGGGAAGATCCTGCCATCTCCAGCGGCGGTGTGGCATGGTGGGTGAAAAGGGCCATCATGCGATGAAGATGGTTCCGCCATTTATAGTGGTGGCGTGGCATGGTGGCTTAGGAGAAGGCCATTGAGTGATGACGGTGGGGCCTAAGGCGCGAATGTGGCCGCGCTCAATGGGAAGGTGAAGTGACGGCATCACCGAAGGTGAGGCACGGTGAAATGTTAGGTTGATGATGCAGCTGCCACCACCGATGGTGGTTAAGGGAGTGGTGTCGCGGTGATCACCGGCGGCGAGACGCAAGGCCGTTTGTGGTTGGGTATTCTTCCTGTATTTTTAACTTTTGGTAATGGATGTTTGGTTTTATTGATTCTCGTTTGGTTCTCTGTTTTGATATTAGTTAGGTTATAGAGGCGCTGCGGTGGTCACTGGTAGCGTGGGCACTACTGTTGTGTTCAGCAACAGGGTGACCTTGGTTCTCTGTGCTTCTATTTAGTTCTATGTTGTTCTTTGTGGTTCTCTATTTGGGTTCTGATAGGTGTTCTATGGTTCCAGGATGGGTTCTGTCCGATTTCTAATAGGTTGTGATGTGTTCTGCTGTAGTTTTGAAGGATTTTGATGTGATTTCGAATGATTTTGATAGGGTTTAGGGTTCTTGTTTGATTTATTTCTTAATTTTATTTGAGAGGATTCTGATAGGGTTTAGAGTACCTATTTGGCTGATATTTTTTGTTTGGAATGATTTTTATAGCTTTTAAGGTTTTTTTTTTTTTTGGAATGATTTTGATAGCTTTTAAGGTTCATTATGAGACTCGAGCAACAATATCTCAAAAGGTATAAGAATTGTGCTTTAAGCAGCAACTCCTTTATATATAATATATTATTCACATTCAATTTGTATTTATTATACAGGGTATAAAAACACTAACATTTGATATTAAATTTTTCACAGATTAAACATGGAAAGAAATAACACGTATATATACATTAAACAAACACATTGCAATTAGACAGGAGCAAAGTGATCAAGACATACCAGTTATAGTTCCCAAAAATGTTTCCTTTTAATTTGTTTTAAGCTTTTTCCCCAATATGTGAGAATTGGACTCTAATTCTTGAATAAACTAGATTCTCTCTTGAATTTTTCTACCTCTGTGAATTGTACCTATAGACCCTCTCCCTGTGTATGTGTATGTGTGTAAATGTGTGTTTTACAAAATTTTCTCAACTCTTCAAGTTACTTTGCTAATGATTTTCAGTAAATGTCATCTTAATTTAAAGAAACTGATAAGTCAATCATTAAACAAAATAATCACCATCAAGACCTTTTAACAATCCATAAGCTCATGTGTTAAGCTCTTTTTTAAAAAAAAAATCAATTATCATATTTTTAATTTATTTTCATGCCTTAAAAATGAGTAACTGAAAAAGTAGACCTAAAAGCATGAAGAAGACATGAAGAAGTTAGAAAATCATAAAAAAATAAAAACAATAAAAACAATAAAAACCAGAATAGTCTGAATTAATGAAAATAAAATGAGTAATTAATTAACTCATATGTAGAGACGTATGTTGCACATAGGAGAGAGAAAATAGAGGTTGTAATTAATAAAGAGGGGTACCAATAATCATTTTATTCTTTTCTTTCTGACACCCCTAATAGGTTGGGCCTCAACCAGACTAATCAGACCTAATGACTTTTTTTATTTTTTTTATCTTTTATTGGATCGGGCTTCATTCAACTTTTTTTTTTATCTTCTGGAGTTTTTTTTTTTAAAAATGGACTAAAATTTCATTTTTCTGTCTTTCTTTTTTCTTCTTTTTCATAAAAATAGAATGAGTCTAAGACACTTTCTCCTTTATTTATTTATTTATTATATATATATATATATATTATTTTATTTTTTATACTATTTTCCATATTTAAAATGAAATAAAAGATTATTTTTAACAAATAGAATTAAACCCTAACTTTTTTTTTCATTTAAAAAAATAATTTTATTTGCCCGGACGAAATTGGGTGTTGACACTTTTCACTTTCATCCCATTTTTTCCACATTATTTTTTTAGATTGCCGTCCATCGTCGTTGACAAGGTCAAGAAAAGGTTAGAGTCTGATCCTTTGATAGATTCATCATAGTTTGAGTACATTCTGTTGCAACACGAGTCTCAACAGGATGGCGAAAAAAACTTTGAAAAAAAAAATAAAGGATTTGTCATCATAGTTTTTTAAGGAAAACTACATAAAAACCTTTAAAAGAAATGGTTTATGAAATCGAATTTGAAGTCTGAGAGTTAGTTATGTGTAGGAAAGGTGTTAGCATACTACAATGTTTGTCCTTAAACTGTTGAAAATAGTGTAGGCTGAAGTTCAAGAGCGGGACGAATTGAACTACGAATTCTTTTTCAAAAACTTTTGTAGGAGAGTGCAAATCTTGATTAACCAATATATTATGAAATCAATTTAGCACAATACAAGCAAAACAATAAATTAAAAATGAAGCCAACTTGTTGAAATTATTATCTTAGTAATTTTTTATAATCTGTCCAGTAAAACAATCGATTAAAATGTCAAAACAATCTGTTAAAATTTCTTAGCAGTCAAGAAACAGAAAAATAACAGATTGATCAGAAAAACAATTCTTGGTCAAACTCACAAGTATTCGGACAAGAAAAACAATCGATTGAAATCGCAGATTAATTGATTGAAATTTTTCTAGTAGTAGTTTTTCAAAAATCTAATAGTGAAAACAACTAATTGATTTGCACCATCAATATGTTTATATTCAAGAAAAATAAAATGAACCTTATAAATTTCCAATAAAGAAAATCAACAAATTAAAATTACAATCAATTGATTGAAATTTCTAGAAATCACTGTCAATAGTTTCACAACAACAAAGGTGAAAATTGTAAGTTGGTTTTATATTTCAATTGATTGAAAATTTTAATTTGAAATTTAATCTGATTCAAATATGTCAAAATCAATTGCCTACAAGATTGTTAATCAAAAACTTGAGTTAAAAGTCACTTTTTATTAACAGCCCAAAAAATCAATGGAATGATTTTACATTCAATTGATTGTTTTTATTAGCAGAATCAATATTCAGTGCAGAACCAGTTTGCGATTTTCAAGGAGTTCAAGAACAGTAAGAGATCCCACAATTTTTATACTGGTTCACTCTTTTTCAAGAGCTACATCTAGTTTCTTTGTCACACTAGCAAATATTCCAATAATCAATCAAAGATTACAACGAAACACAAGTTCAAGACCCAATCTTGCAGCCTACAAGATTGCTCAAGACACTTTATGCAACACCCCACTTCACAACTACAAAAACCATTGTAGAACCCACCTAGAACCCTATCTAGATGAAATATCCACACCAATTACACCTAGAAACCCTATCTAGATGAATTACAATACACACATTAGAGGAAAATGAATTACAACTTAATGATCAAATCAAAATATAACCTACAACCTATTAAGAAAGGGAAGAACCACTTCGCTGATCACAAAGGTTGTTGTAATGATGCTTCAATCACTATAAGGCATACAATATTAGCTCCAAGATTGAGAATCAACGTTGTTCATTTGAAATCTTTGAAAAACCTCTCCACCAAGAAGCTTTCTTGCTCACCCCATGCTCTCTTAGTTGAAAAACTCAAGTATTTTCAAAATCTGAAATCTGGAAAAGCTTGCATGAAAGCTGCAGAACATGTTCTTTTATAACAACTCTGCATTTAAGTAAAATCATTCGGTTGCTTTTCAATTCAATCGATTAATTTTACTAAAGTACAATTCAATCGATTGATTTTGAAAAACAATCAAATGTTTTTCATGCAATAGTAAAAATTTTCATTAAAATTCATTTAAAAAAAATTACCATTGATTCATTGGAGTTCTTACATGTTTTTATCATGATGAAAGTAAGCAAACAACACACTAATTCAAAGACTCAATGTTAGCACCAGGAGTTGCTGTATTGATTTGATGAAGCCAAAACCAACTACAACTAAAGCTGCTGAGTTAATTTGGAGCAACCAACCATGTTAATCAAGTCAAGACCAAATGTTGTCAAGTGAAGATGCATGGAGTTTGCATGGACATTGGTGCTTTTGGGTCTAGGCTTTAGGTGGTGTTGGTGTGTCTTGATTGAGGTTAAAATCTGTGATGATGAATGTGCTGATCATTGATAAGTTCCACTGTGAAAATTGATTTTAGCAAGTTTTTAAAAATCATTAAAAACAGATTTCAGATTTTGATAAACCGTTTTAACTGTATTTTAAAATCTAGTCGACTGAGTGTCAAATCAATCGACTAAAGTTTGACAGCTGTCACTACAGCTGTTTATAAATAGCTGGTGCATTTTCAAAAGAGAAAAACACAGAGATTTTTCATACATACTATACTGATTTGATTTGAGAGAAAACGCTACCACACTTTTGAGATCAAAATCATTTGAAATTTTCAAAGAATTCATCAAGAATTGATTTTCTGCATTCTGCTAGAGCTTCGGAAACTGACTACACATTTCTACATCATTGATTTGACCTCAGACTAAGCACTCTATACCTGTTTTTTCTTACATTTCTGATTTGTTGTATAGAGTTGTTGTTTTTAGTTGATTTCTGTGTAAATCTTTCAACTGTATTCAAACTGCTACTGAGTTCTTGAATTACTGGGGTGTAATTCTTGATACAATGAGATTGTACTGGTGGTTTGCCTACTCCAGGAGGCAATGTGAGGCGTTTCTTGGTTATACAGTCGATTTTGTATAACTATGACTTGTTGTAGGTTTCAGCAAGGGTGTTCTTGAAACATAATGGGTTTCTGTGTGGTTTCTTGTTCTGTTGAGGGTTCAGCAGTGGTCTACTGTGGGGAGTAGTTAGACGTTTCTGGGTTATACAGTGGATTTTGTATAACTGTGACTTGCTGTGAGTTTCAGTAAAGGAGTTCTTGAAACACACAGTGGACTCTGTGTGGTTTCTTGGTCTGCTGTAGGTTCAGCAGTGGTTGCTGCAAGTGCAGTGTATTCTTGTTGTGGGCAAGTGCTGTAAACTTGATCAGTTGATCATTTTTAGTGAAATCCTTACTGTGTGTGAGGGACTAGACGTAGCTCGTTTGGTGGGTGAACCAGTATAAAAATCTTTGTGTTCTTGAATCTTCTTTCACTTTCTTGATCACTGATTTAATTGATTGGTTCACTGTATAAACTGTTTTCAAAATCTATAACTGAACTCTATTTGATTTAAGACTTAAACATTTTTTAATAATTGTTTCTTTCATAAAAAGAATTTTATTTTTGATTGGTTGATAATAATTCGAACTGTTAACTGAATCGAATTTGACCAGTTCATTCTGTGCAGTTAACTTCTGTCTGTTTCAGTGTAGTAAACTAAATCTCTTCCGCAATTACATTTGAATTCTGATAAATCTGTTTGGTTTGTTGCATTGTACTGTGACTTGATTGAGTTCTGTTTACTGATTTATTCTACTGCACTGCTCAGTAAAATCAATAAAGATCCAGTATATCAAAATGACTTTCATTTTTTGAAAAGATAAAATAGTTTTGAAAAAGATTCTGAAATCCAATTCACCCCCCCTCTTGTATTTCAGCCAACACAGTTTCTTACACTAAAAAACAAACCCAAACCAATATTCAAACTCGGATTGATTCATCAAATCTTCAAGCTTGGATTCTTGACAACATAGACGACACCTAATGTGCAACATGAATGTGGTTTCTAAAAACATTTATTTTCCCCAAAAAAATAAAACAAAAAATGCATGTAAGAAAACAAATAAATTGTTTTTCAAATTTTTTATTTGGGTCTGACAAGAATTGACCTTACTCCTATATGTTTTTGTTTACAATGGAAAATCAGGGTTTAGTTGTGTTGATATTTTTAATTTTGAAATTTTAATATGTTTTAAGTTTTATATTTTTTATAATTCATGATGTTTAAAGTATAAGATAGTGTGAGCAACTATGTTTAATACACCCACAAATCATATTGTAAACAAAGATAGTGTAAACTATAAATCAATATTGTTTATCATTTGCGTGAATTTTATTTATGGGAAAATACTCAACAATTACTTTTCTTTTTTATTTAAATGAAGTGTATTATTTTATTAAATATCAGGTGACGCGTGCGGTTATACATATGTATAAAAGAAGGTGAAAATTGGAACGTCGAAAAAATTGTTTAATTATCATATTAAAATGCAATTAATTAATTTGGTTTTATATAAAAACTCAAATGATGGGAATGATGGGAAAAATTGATTGCAGCCAAGTCATCTCCTTGAATGTATTGGTTTTGGAAGGTTTGATGGAAAGAAATGGAGTTGTAGAAGTAGTGAAATGATGAGGTTACACTCACAAAACAATGAAGGTGATTTAGACGGAAAAGAAGTTCCAAGAGAGGTGAGACCAACTCTCACAAGTGCCTAAGATTAACTTAAAAATTGAGCTAACCTTGATGGAGCACAAGAAAAAATTAGGCTTAATTTTGACAAAAAATTTTTGTTCATTCCATGTTGAATTTTACATGATCAAGCACATATATTTATAGTGCTCAAGGTTATCCAATTTGCAGCCATAATTTTCAGAATTCAAAATCCAAATTCAACATAGATATAAAGGAGCCAATGCAAGTGTAACAAGTGGCAAGTAATATGCATTTTGGGGAATAAAAGGTGTATCAGATGACACTTGGTTGCATTGTGCTTGACACAATTAACATGTGCTAAATGTGCAAGAAAGTGGTGTGCCCTCCTCCCTTTTAGATGGTCCAAGTTGCCTAGTGTGTTTATTGGGCTTAAAGAAGGCTAAATTGATGCACTAGGTAATTCAAGACATTACTCTCAATCTTACCTTACACATGGCCTAAATACAAGGCCCAAAATAATTATATGGAAGTCCAATACATGGCACAAAGATAAGATCCTACTCTATTCTTTATAATGGATGGCACAAAGATAAGATCCTACTCTATTCTTTATAATGGAAGACTGACCCATGATGATAGGTGTAACACCCAAAGATTTGTAGTATTTTCAGATAGAATAATTGCAATGTTATATATATATATATATATATATATATATATATATATATATATATATAATATGTTTCCAGATACAAACTAAATCGTCTAATAGTCTATTAGAAGCATACACTATTTGTTATACTCTCAAATCACCTAATAAAATTCACAGTTGTACGAGGCATAAAAGAAAATTTTGTCAAAGACTTCTATATTAATTTCGACGAAAATCTGTTTTTTAAAATTATTTAAGAAACAATTGAAATCAATTCTAGAAAATACAAGCAAAGACCGTGATACACCAATTCACCTATTTAGAGTATGAAGAAAGTAATCATTTAAAAATCAAATCATGTGCCATATCATCTAAATTGTTACAAGCTAGTATGTTGAGTTCATATGTTTTTGGAAAAATCATTGGATAATACATTTTTATCATTGACGGGAGGTGTGTTCATATAACATCGTCTAGTCCATATGAAAGTCATTTTATGTCACTTTTCATACAATAAAGACCTTATAGTATGAGCATAAATTATAAGATCGTCTAATATGATATTCTAGCAGTAGTCTTTTAAACTAATGAATGGTGTATTGTGTTAATTCCATTATCATGCGAATCTCTATGAATTCATCTAGCACGAGAATAACCATAAATATCTCGTATATTCTCAATAACATTTAGGTAAAGGACAGAAATGGTTTTGAGCTTATTTACTTTTATTCTTTCTGAATTAAACTATATTTTTATATAACTAATGATAGATGAAGACAATTGATATTCCAAAGTAAGAATATTATTATAAACGATTTAACCAAATGCAATCTTTCCACTTTATGAAAACACGAGCTTATAATGATTAACTATATATATGATAACAAGAGTTTATCTCCTAGAAAAAAATAGATTAACATAAGTAGTAAATATTTATGGGCATTTAATGTTGTAGACAAAGATAACTCTCATTTCCAATTATTGCACCATACCACATCAGATTTTACCATACTACCAAAATCGTAATTACACAAAGAGAAAATTCACAATTATATTACAACTAACAAATAAAATAGAACTATAAGTAATGATTGCAATATTCTCTATATTCTATATCAAAAGAAGGCTTGGGTAACACAATTTGCACGAAGAAAAATAGCAAAAACAAACAGTAGGAAAAGTTATGGATAAATTAAAAAAGAAGAAGTCTTATCAATCTTCCTATATATGAGAAAGGGTATATATATACATACATACACATATATATATATATATATATACATATATACATATATAAATATATGTATATATGTATATATATATATGTGTATGTATATATATATATATGTATGTATATATGTATATAGACGCACACACAACACAATTTATTTTACTTTTCAGTAAGGTACCCTTAAAACTCATAATAATTCAAGTAATCTAGTATAGAATCCAGTGAATGAAGTATGTGGTGATATCAATACTACTTATCATGAAAACCAATATAAGATCAATTAAACTTTTGCAATAATATAGTGTAAAAAAATCATTGTACTTTGTCATGAAGAATAGTGAAAAGAATTTGTGGCAAGATTTTCTACAAAAATCCATTCAAAACCCATATGTAAGGCAGAATCAAATTCAACATAAAACTCTAAATTCAACAAATTTTCGTGAAATCATTTGTAGTTGTGAGGCTTAGAGTACCTTACTAAAAAATAAAATAAATTGTGTTGCGTGTGCGTATATATATATATATACATAAATATACATACATATATACATATATAAAAAAACAATGGAGGTGTAGGAAGAAGCCACCGGTGGCATATATAAAAAAAACAAAAGAATAAAAATGGTTGGCCGAATGAATGAGTCAAGATTAAAAAACTGATAGTGGTTGTAATGTAGAAAATGAAAGACAAATAATATAAATTCTAGGTTTAACACAAGGGTCTAGGTTATAAAAAAAAAATTAATTGTGAAATTGTTGTGCCTAAAGAGACTGCTCCAAATGCTAAAAAACACAACTTGTTGGGAGTTGTGTATATAAAAAAACACCTTATGTAAGTAGGTGGTAAAGAAATAGAAAAGGTCCTGAAGCAAAAATGGGCCCAAATTGCAAAATAAAAGAATCACAGAAATTGCCATGGATTTTCAATAATGATAAAAAAGAAACAAAGGTGTCTACATGCACCAAAATTTAAAACGTGGAAAGGAAAGGGGTCCCTCAGAATTCCAACTACACTATGACCCTATTTGCACTTAAAGTTGGTAAATAAGAAAGGAGAAATGATACTTTGGTACTGTGAGGTATCATAAGTCTCATTTGACATTCCTTATGTGACAAAAAATATATTATTTTATTATGTTGTGGGATCATAGTTCCTCAACTTTTGGTGTTTTTTCTATCCTCTCTTGGTCTCGCTTCGTCTTCTTGTTGACCTTTCTTGGTGTTTCTTTAATCCTTTAACCTCTCTTGATTTATTACCTCTTCCTATATCTAAAGAAGTAACGTGCAGTAACGAAATTGTTAGAGCCAAATTAAGAAAATATCTACATATTAAGATCTGTTCTAGCCGCTGAGGCTTTTTATCACTCTTAGTTAGCCCAAAAATAAGTCTTCCGATTTATTGAAACCATCTTATTTTATAAAATTATTATTTATCTAAACAACTGCATTCAAGTACTAAATATTAATTGATTATAACTTAAAAGATGAGTAGCCCAACTAAATATTTAAATGTTAGTTATTTAATTTGACCTCCATGTTGTGGTTCATAATATAAATATTGAGTTAGTTTTAATAATCTTAACAAATTATTATTATTATTATTATTATTGTTATTGTTGTTGTTGTTTCACTAGTGAAGTTATTGGGTCAACATTTCTTATAAAATAGGGTTGATGTTTAAATAAATGATTAATAGTCCCATACCACTTGGCCCATCTTTGGATAAAAGGATTATACTTCGCATCTCCCTTTTTACTAAGCACACCCCTAGACCTAGGACGGATCACAATAGGCAAAGAGGCATTATTGGACCCTTAACGTTTCTCGTAATGACTATTGAAGTTGTTTCAAATGTAACGTTTATAGACACGCCTATACACGTGACTCAAGTTTATTGGTTTTCATTTTAAGTTGCAAAAATTGGAGATCAAAATTTATCAGTGTAAAATCTTCATAAACGAGTTGAATATAAATGAAATAGATGTATCAGGAACATACCTATAATACAATTGTTACTCTGAGCTATAACTTTGTGTTGAGATGCTTTCGTAACATATCTCGATGTCCCAAAGTGGTACGTTTTTGTAGACTGAGTTAGGCCATGCCTTGAAGATCCAAGTAGGTATGCCTTTGTAATTAACATGCCTTTTGGTCATGTTTTTGCAATCTGAATTAACATGCCTTTCGGTAGTCATTTGAGTGACGTGCCTATCGGCAATTATCTTAGCGATACACCATTCGACATTCATTTTAGAGACGTACAATTCGGTGAGCCATTTAGTTTAGCGACAGACCATTCAGTGGCAGCTTTAGGGGCGCATCATTCGGTGGCAGCTTTTGGGACACACCATCCGTTTAGTTTAGGAACACACCATTCGGTGGCCACTTTAGGGACACACTATTTGGTGACCCGATTAGTTTAAGGACACACCATTCGATGATCCGTTTAATTTAGGGATGCACCATTCGAAGTCTACTATAGGGACGCACCATTCGATGACTCATTTAGTTTATGAACGCACCATTCAGTGACTGCTTTAGAAACGCACCATTTGGTGGTCCGTTTAGTTTAGGGACGCACCATTCGGTTGCCACTTTTAAGACACACCTTTGGGTAGCCACTTTAGAGATGCATCATTCGATGACCCATTTAATTTAGGAACGCACCATTTGGTGGCTACTTTAGGGACGCACCATTCGGTGGCCGCTTTAGGAACGCAATATTCGATAACCCGTTTAGTTTAGGGACGCACCATTCGGTGATCACTTTAGGGACGCACCATTTGGTGACCCATTTAGTTTAGGGATGCACCATTCGGTAGCCTGATTAGTTTAGGACACACCATTCGATGGCCACAGGATGCACCTTATCATGCAATTTTCTCACAAAATCAGCCCTTGATGCCCCTTGTTTATGGATAAAATCTTGTGGATTGGATAAAGGCAATAAATCTCTAGGTGTGAGAGGGTTAAATCCATATACAACCTCAAAAGGTAAAAGTAGAGTAGTTTTGTGAACTACCCTATTGTAAGCAAACTCAATATGGGGTAGGTACTCATCCCAAGATTTGTGGTTTCCCTTCAAGATAGCCCGAAGCATAGTTGAGATAGATCTATCGACAACTTCAGTTTGTCCACCCGTTTGAGGATGACTTAAAGTAGAAAAATTAAGTTTAGTTCCTAGCCTTCCCCAAAGTGTCCTCTTGAAATGACTAATGAACTTTGGATCCCTATATGAAACTATAGTTTTGGGCAACCCATGAGTTTAACTACATCACTTAGAAAGAGTTTGGAGATGTTGCTTGCATCATCTATCTTATGGCAGGGAATAAAATAAGCCATTTTACTAAACTGGTCCACTACCACAAATATAAAATCAAAGCCCCTTTGGGTTATAGGCAATCCAAGGACAATGTCCATACTAATATCCTCCTAAGGTGCACAAGCAACTGGTAATGGTGTATGCAATCCATGAGGCATAACCCCAAAATGCTTCGTGAGACCTCCATCATGTGTTTCTTTTACAAGGAGCTTTCTATATGAACCAAGGGGTATACAAAGTTTTCCTTCTTTAAAAAGATACCTATAAGTTTTCACTGAAATAAGCAATAGGATGCCCACTCTGTAATAACACAACACTTATGCCCACTCCTTATGCATCACACTCTAGCTTAAAAGGTTTGGAAAAATTAGGAAGAGCTAAAATGGGTACATTAGTGAGCAAGAACTTTATTCTTTGGATGGCTTTTATTTTGGTGGGGTCAACATGAACCCCATTTTTATTCACGATGAATCCTAAGAAAACAACATTATCCACACAAAATGTACATTTATGTATATTTGCAAAAAGGTTATTTTTCCTAAGAACTAACAAAACTTCCCTCAAATGATGTAAATGTAACTCTACACAAGATTATCATCAAAGTAAACTACACAAATTTACCTATAAAATTCATAAGAACATGATTCATAAGCCTCACGTGTACTAGGTGCATTAGTGAGCCCTAAAGGCATCACCAACCATTCATATAATCCAAACATGGTCTAGAAAGCAGTTTTCCACTCATCACCTTCTTTGGTATGTATTTGGTGATATCCACTTTTCAAGTTAATTTTGGGAAACACAATGGACCCATATAATTCATCAAGCATATCATCAAGTCTAGGAATCGAGTGTATGTACTTAATGGTTATGTTGTTAACTATGCGGCAGTCAAAACACATTCTATATTTCCGTCCTTTTTGGACACAAAAAAAATTGGCACGACACCCGGGCTGAGGCTCTGTTACACCCAACATTTATCTAATAATTCTTGAACCTGAGATTCCATCTCCTTAGTCTCTTTTGGATTTGTTTTGTATGTCGGTATGTTGGGTAGACTATCACCTAGAACAAAATCTATTTGATGCTCTATTCCCCTAAAAGGTGGCAATCCCGTAGGACCATCACTAGGAAAAACATCATCAAATTCTTTTAAAAGTTTTTCAATTTAAGGAGGCAAAACATTGGATACAAATTTATCAGATGGTGTATACGTGAGTGTTCCTTTACATAACAAGAGGTACGAGGTTGCTCAGTGAGGAGAAAATGTTTTATATAATTTTTAGATATGATATTCTCCTTTTGAGTAACCTCGTGGGAAGAAACACCAAGCTCCCACACCTCATATTTATCTTTAAGGTCTAGGTTTTGGATTTTTTGACTTTTTTTTTTTCACTATCTACTTTTTTTTTTCATTTGGACTTGATCCTCCAACACCTGTGAAGGAGTTAAAGGATGAAGTACAAACTTCTTATGCTTATGAGTGAAGGTTATTTCGTTGGTGTGGCCATCATGGATAGTTTTATTGTCAAATTTTCATGGCCTTCCCAATAAAACATGGCAAGCCTCTATAGGTACTGCATTACATAAAACATTATCAATATAGTTACCTATCGAGAGCTTAACCTTCACTTGTTCTTTAGCATTTATATCCCCTCGTCATTAATCCAATGCAATTTGTAAGGTTTAGGATGGGGAATCATTTCCAAATTCAATTTCTCAACCAACCTAGACTGCTGCAGTTGCAGCATGACCCATTGTCAACAATAAGAGAACATACATTTTCAGAAATTTTACACCTAGTGCGAAAAATATTCTCTCTATGTGACTCGGGGTGTGGGCTAGGTTGATTGTTGAGGGTTCTCCTAATCATCAACAATTCTCCCTCATGAGCATAGGCAACCTCACTATCATCAGACTCAAACTCTTCACTAGTGTTTTTCTCAATCACTTCCTCCTCACTATTGTACACATCTTAGGCTTTCATTAAGATAGTTCACATGGAAGGACATTGAGATTTAACATGACCCTGACCCAAGCATTTGAAGCATCTAATGTCACTAGTGCGATTTGATGTTGCATGCTCCTTCTTTTTCTTAGAATTTTCTTGATCTGTGGCTTTATAAGTGTTTTCTTTTGATTTTTCTTTCTCAATCTTTCCCTCCCTCTTAAGATCTTTCTTGGGATATGAGCTAGGATATGAGCTAGGGAAGAAGTTCTACCTATCTCTTATCTCAAGGCTTAATCCACTCATAAATCTAGCCACAGTCATAGTCTCATCTTCCCTAATCCCAATCCTCATCATATATAGCTCCATATTTTTCCTATAGTCCTATATGCTTGTGCAGTTTGTCCATTAGTTTCCGATGGTAATATGGTGGAATATGTCTCTGTCTAAGAGCACTCTTGAAATGATTCCAATATTCTATGACTGGATCATTGCGTAAGCGTCTATCTCTTACTATGGCTGACCACCAATGCATAATGTCAACACCTAATTTCGTCCGGATAAATAAAATTTATTTTCAAAAATAAAAAATATTTCTAATTAATTTTGTTAAGAAAATTCAAAAAATAGACATTTAATAGTTTTTGAATTTTGTTGTCTTATCTTATTTTCAAAAATAATTTGAAATAATAACATAATTTATTTTTTTACAATTGTAATAAAAAAAAATGAGTCAAAGTTTCATTTTCTTCAAAAATAAAAGTGGGTCCTAGCTTTTTATCCAATTTCATGTCAAACAATAAGAGGAGAAGGTTTTTTTTAAAAAAAAATTGGCATTTGTTGGGGTTGCTTACACACAATGTGGCTAGACACAAAATAAATGGTAACTTTGACCCTGTTCAAACACTGCTCTAGCCCTGACAGCACAACATTTTCGTCAACTCCCTTTTGGTATTATGAACATCATGCATTTCAAAGTTACATAGGGTTTGCTTGCTTTTCTTTTGGAAAAAAAAGGAGGGAAATCACTCATAGGAGGTCATTCGCTTCTTTGGAGAAGAGGCTATATGAGAGGGTAGAGAGCGAAAAAAGGGCGATAAAAAAAAAGTGGGCCGGAGCATACGGTGAAGGGGAGAAAAGAAGAAATTTTTCTAAATAAAAAGGTAAGACATCTTCATCATGATGTTAGTTACAGTTCATGTAATACATGTAGTTCATGGAAGAATAATTTTGGTTGACTTTATGCGTGAATCTTGTTTAGTTTTTCTCCTTTGGTTTCATTCATTTTTTCTCCAATTGGTATTATATATTACGCAACTTCCTTATGCATCAATGAACTTATGCATCACTGCACCTACACAAAAACGAAAAATATCTTCACTGCATCACGAGCCATACACCTTCACTATGTCACCATGCAACCCCACTAAGCCACCGTGAGCCTCCCTCATGCCTCCATTCTCCTCCCCCACAACAACCCATACCCTCCACAAAACCAAAATCTCTTCACTGCCTCACGAACCATGCACTTTCACTATGTCACCATGCAACCCCACTAAGCCACCGTGAGTCTCCCTCATGCCTCCATTCTCCTCCCCCACAACAACCCATATCCTTCACAATACCAAAATATCTCCATTGCCCCCATGAACCATGCACCTCCATCGTGCTACTATGCCTAACCAAGCCACAAAGATCTCATGCATCTCCACAGTGCCACTATGCCTATCTAAGCCACCGAAACCCCACTGCACCTTCACTAGCCACGCCTAGCCATACACCCCCACAACATCTCAACCAAAACCAAACTCACCACCAAACCGTTAACCAGTTCCAACCCATTCTCTCCTCCGAACCTCACAGCCGAGCACCGTCCCCTTCCTCTCGCCACAAGCATGGCTTTTGCGTTTTCTTCCCACACCACCAAAAACACTCACCTCACTTCACATACAAAAACCACTTTTCTCATTTACACAAAACCCACAGAGGGACTCACACTTCACCCCGCGAGCTACGCACCCTTCATACACCTTCACAAGCCATATCACCACACCTCAAACCCTCTCATTCTCACCAAATCTTTTATCCCCCCAACAAAATTATATCTCTAAACACTTCTCACACGCCTCCAAAATAGCCCTAAAATGCACCTCCGTTCACCTCCGAAACAGCCCCAAGTTGCACCTCCGTTCACCTCTAAAACAGTCCCAAACTGCACCTTCGTTCACCTTCAAAACAACCTCAAAATACACCTCTAAAACAGCCCCAAACTGCACCTCCATTCACCTCCAAAATAACTCCAAAATTACACCTCTGCCGCACCTCCATAACCACTCGGTTCTCCTCCAAAGCAGCCCCATCTCTCCATCATCACCAACCAAACCAGTAACCACACAACTACCATTGTTTCCTCCAAAACCAATCCAATCTTCAGCCGCCGTAGGTGTCCTCCATGAGCGCCTCTGCCACCATCTCCATTTGTGCCGCTCCTCAACTCAAACGCAGGCCACACCCAATCTCTCTTTTCTTCTGCTATGTAGAGATCATAGATTAAAAGTGAAGTTGTGTCGTTGCTTCCCTTGGTTCTCGCAACCCCAATATGAATTAAGGTAAGGATGGTGTGTGATAAAATGGGCTTGGCCCATTCTCATATGCACATGTAATAAAATTCAATTAAATTGAATGACAGGAGTGAGAGAGGCGTGAGAAAAAGGTGAAATAAAAAAAGGTGAATGAATATTGTTTTGCGTGATGGGTTTATAATTCAATTATTTTTTTTGTTTACTTTTTCTTTGAATTTGGTTTTGAATACGTGCAGCATTAAAACTTTGCCACTTTCTTTTTATTCTTTCTTTGGTACCTAATGCACATGGGATATGATTTCTTTTATTTTCTTCGGCCCTAAGCGCATATAGCCCAATCATTTGATTTCTGTGGCACCAAATTAATGGACGAAGGAGTGGAATGTTAAGTTAAATCTTTGACTCAATTATTTTTTTGGTACATTTTGAATTGGCAAATTTAATAAATCGGTATAAGATTTTCTTTTTTTCTATTCAATCTTAAGTTAGATATGTTTTATCACTTAAGTTAGAAAAAATAATAATGTATAATTTTGATTAAAATTTATAAATGATTGCACGCGTCATGCAGATTTTAATTCCAAAAAGTCCTATTATTTCCTTCAGATATTCAAATGACCGCTCATGTCAAACAATATCTTATACAAATTTTTCTTTTAAAATATACAAAAAATAATATCAAAATTGTCAAAAATATTAAAAATATCAAAATTTCTCAAAACTAAAAAAATAGAAAATTTTCAAAATTAAATAAAAATATCAAACATCCAAACAAACAATTTTCAAGAAAGAACTACGTAATCCTGATTTTCCATCTCCGATGAAAATACGTAAGAGCAAGGTCAAACCCTTGTCGGGCTCCAAAAATAAAATATTTTCTTTGTTTGTAATAGTACTTTCGTTTCTTTTTATGCGAAAAATAAACATTTTTTAAAACACACTCGTTTTACTTGTTTAATTAAAGGTATTGTCTTAGGACGAGCGTTGTGAGGGTATTAATACCTTCCTTACACATAACCGACTCCTGGACCTAAATCTGATTTTTGCAAACTAGTTTTATCCTCGTTTATTTGCTTTTTCCATAGATTTCTATAAAAACTATGGTGGTGACTCTTCTGTTTTGAAAACTTATTAATTTTTCATATCGCCGTCCCCATCACTATTCCGGTTGTGACACATAGCATGACCTTGGAAGCTAAGGGTAGCCAAAGGAACTTTCCTTTCCTCACTCACATGATAATAATCAAATAATTGTTCTACGTTCATTTCCCAATCTAAGAATATTTCTACATCGTTTTTCCCATGAAAATGAGGCAAGTCTACCTTAACTTCTTTAGCTTTTCTTTCTTTTTTGTGGTGGCCATGAGGTTTAGGTTGGTAACAATATCCCACTTTCAAGCTGTCTCTCTCTTGTTTTTCCTCTTCCTCTTCAGAAGTTTCTTCTATTTTCATTTCTTTTATGATCCTTCTTCCTTAAGGTCTTTAATTCCTCCTCCACAATGGCAAATTGTACCTCAGTGATAAAAAACAAGAGCTGAAGTTTAACCAACCTCAAGCACCTGCACAAATAGACAATCCGAAGGAGTTTTGCAAATTTCAAGTGGACCAATCACCAGGTCAAGGGCCCAAAAAATGAAAGAGGCATTGATTGGGCTGGTTCAAGACATTTTGACTGTGCAAACAAAGTTTAAGATTGAATTTAAGCCTGATCACATTCTTAATTGGATATGTTCCGATGAAAGAATTAAATGAAGGAGATTTGGGCCAAAAACAAGTCAATTGAAGTGAAGGGCCCATAGATAATCCATCACCAGATTTAATTTAAGTCTAAATAGGTTATTTTGGGCTAAGATTAATTTTTGAAGAGTCAGCCATTAGTTTGTACGAATTTAAATTATGTTTCTTGTAATTTTTTTAAATTTCCATAAAGCTTAGAGTAGTCATGCTTAGTAAATTGTGTTCTTTTCGTATTCCTATCTGATATAATTAATTAGTCATCTGAGGGTGTGTGAAAATGCTGTTGTTGCATTAAATTTGGAGGCTTGGGTTAATGAGGAGTCAGGTAAGCTTTTAGAAGATAACAAAAGTCTATTTAAGTCAGAAAACACATGTAAACACCAAGTTGAATTTGAAATACAAATTTTATGCTTAAAATTTCATAAGTGAGAGTTTCTCTCTTGAGTTCTTCATTGGACTGGTCAACCTTGTGACGTTTCTTCATACTTTAGGGTCTTTGTTGTGTGCTACAATGCAGGAGTTTTGAGTAGATCATCCTAAATTTGAATACTTAGGGATCGTGGGGGCATTCAAATACTCTTTGTTGTAGGTTCTGGGGTTTATTCAAATATTATTCTGAGTTTGTGGAGAATATTTCTGTATTTGAAAAGTAAGTTCATTATTCTTAAAGTATTGCATCATTCTACTTGATGATTGCCTGGAGTGAGTTGTAAGACCTCTTAAAAACTTATAGAGAGGACTAAGAGAGGAAAAAGGTAAGAGTTTTCTGAATTTTAATACAAAAAAAAGCCAAAAATAGAAAGCAAAACACGAGTGTAGAGTGTCATCACTGAGTGTAAACACGTGAGGAATTGTGAGAAATTTTTATTTTTTTTTAACATTTCAATTTCAGGTTCTGCAAAATGACAAATAGAGAGGGAAATTCTGGAGACTCGTCAAACATTGATTTTACTCTTAAAGCAATGCAGCAATAATTTAAGAACTCTACCATCAAATATATACTAAATCAATATGCTAATAAAAAATTTGGGTCAAAAATAAATTTATAACTATTTTTAATGAATTTTTCAAAATTGCTAACCTCTTGTAAAGAGAAGAGGCAAGGGGTGTTGAACCAAGCATTCAACTTGCGCACACCAAACGAACATGGAAGAAGCCAAAAATAGAGCCAAACGAACCCTAGCAAAACCAGTGAACAATAAAGATGCAAATGAAAACCAGTGAGAAGAGAAAGTGACATCGTGCAAAATACAAATGAAGACTAGTGAGAATAAAAGTGGCACCACTCGAAGGTTGAGAGGATATGGCAGCGAGGGTGAGGAGGAGGCAACGAGGGTGAGAAGAAGGTGAAGGAGAAGAAAATGTATGTAAGGAAAAAGTGATACCCAAGAGTTAATATCTCTCTTAAAATCCCTAATTTTAACTCGAGGGATATACTACGTCAGTTGGGAGCTCCCAACTGACGTAGTATCTGACAAAATTTTACCAAATTTTCTTCAAAATTCACTCGCACACCAAGAGGAGGATATTACGTCAGTTGAAAAGTCTCAACCGACATAATATGGGCTACATAGTACGTCAGTTGACACCTCCCAACCGACGTAGTATCTTCAATTTCATTACAAAGTTTTCAAATTTTTTATTTTTTATTTTTCAATCTTTTTTACGTCGGTTATGAGTGGCAACCGACATAGAATATGGTGCATTATGTCAGGTTTGACTTAACTGACGTAATATCTCCTCAAATTTTTACAAAAAGCTACCTTATTTTTGTTTACATTGGGTCCATTTTAATTGACGTATTATCCTGACGTAGAATACATTTTTTGTACTAGTGAATTCATTTAGCCTTTTCCATATGTAATCAAATAAAAGAAGGGTAAGAAAAATATTGTTGTTGATGCCTTATCAAGAAGGTATGCTCTACTTACTTCTCTTGATGCAAAGTTAATTGGCTTTGAATATGTAAAGGAATTGTATAAACATAACTCTAACTTTGCACAAATATTTGATGCATGTGAAGAGGGGGCATTCAAGATTTTTCATAGAGTTGACGGTTACTTATCCAAAGAAAACAAATTATGTGTACCGCAATCTTCTATGCAAGAGTTGCTTGTGAGGGAGGCCCATGGGGGAGGATTAATGGGACATTACGGGGTGAAAATAATTTTAGACATTATGCATGAACATTTCTTTTAGCCTAAGATGAAGCATGACGTTGAGAAAATTTGTAATAGATGCATTGTCTATAAGAAAGCTAAATCAAAAGTTTTGCCACATGGATTGTATACACCCTTACTAGTACCTAATGAACCTTTGGTAGAAATATCTATGGATTTTGTTTTGGGGTTGCCTAGGTCAACAAGGGGAAAAGATTCAATTTTTGTGGTAGTGGATAGGTTTTAAAAAACGCCACATTTTATTCCTTGTCACAAAATTGATGATGTTATTCATGTTGCAGAATTGTTTTTCAAAGATATTGTGAGACTTCATGGAGTGCCAAGAAGTATTGTATATGATAGGGATACAAGATTTCTTAGTCATTTTTGGAAGGTTTTGTGGGACAAACTTGGATCAAAGTTATTGTTTTCTACTTCACATCACCCACAAACTGATGGTCAGACTGAAGTTGTCAATAGAACATTATCTCAGTTGCTTAGGAACATTGTTCAAAAGAATTTGAAAAATTGAGAGGATTGTTTTGTCGTATGTTGAATTTGCTTATAATAAATGACAATGCTTACAAAATTGACCTCCTAGGTAAGTATAGTGTTAGTGATACTTTTAATATTGCTGATTTATCTCCTTATGATGCAGGTGAAGATTCGAGGTCGAATCCTTTTGAGGGGAGAGGGGATGATAAGAACCAAGAGCTGAAGTTTAACCAACCTCAAGCACTTGCACAAATACACAATCCAAAGGATGTTTTGCAAATTCCAAGTCGACCACCAATCACCTAGTCAAGGGCCCGAAAACTGAAAGAGGCATTGACTAGGCTGGTTCAAGACATTTTGACTATGCAAATAAAGTCTAAGATTGAATTTAATCCTGATCATATTCTTAATTTGATATGGTCGATGAAGGAATTAAATGAAGGAGATTTGGGCTAAAAACAAGTTAATTGAAGTGAAGGGCCCATAGATAATCCATCACCAGATTTAATTTAAGTCTAAATAGGTTATTTTGGGCTAAGATTAATTTGTGAAGAGTCAGCCATTAGTTTGTACAAATTTAAATTATGTTTCTTGTAATTTGTTTAAATTTCCATATGGCTTAGAGTAGTCATGCTTAGTAAGTTGTGTTTTTTTCGTATTCCCATTTGATGTAATTAATTAGTCATTTGAGGGTGTGCCAAAATGTTGTTGTTGCATTAAATTTGGAGGCTTTTAGGCTAATGAGGAGTTAGATAAGCTTTTAGAAGTTAACAAAAGTCTATTTAAGTCAAAACACATGTAAACACCAAGTTGAATTTCAAATACGAATTTTATTCTGAAAATTTCAGAAGTGAGAGTTTCTCTCTTGAGTTCTTCATGGGACTTGTAAAATTATCAAGGACTGGTCAACCTTGTGGCATTTCTTCATACTTTAGGGTCCTTCCTGTGTTCTACAATGTAGGGGTTCTGAGTAGATTATCCTAAATTTGAATACTTGGGGATCTTAGGGCATTCAAATACTTTTGTTGTGGGTTCTGGGGTTTATTCCTAATCGGGTTCACATAACTCAGTGTTAATTTTCAAAAACCGATTTTCATTTAAATTTTTCCTCAAATCTGAAGCATGTTCACTGGACTAATTGCCACTGTGGTGAAGAGAATGTTTAGACATCTTGAGTTTTGTGAAGTAGTTTCTGACTTTAAGACAAAACAAGTTTAGCACACCAAGGGGTCTCCCAAAAAAATGAGCTACATCACTAGGACAACTTAAGTACTAAGACTTTCCTTGTTAGAGCCTGACCCCGATGCACTCCACGGGTCTTTGTTACAGTGAATTCACTAAGTCACAAACGAAGGTGACTCACACTAATTAAGCAAAAATTAAATCTAGTCGTGTTGGAATTCTCAAAGTAAAAACAAAATTTGTAAAGAAATTTAAATGACAAAGCTTAAAAAAATTTAAACTAGGTGAATTCGTAAAGGTGAAACTCTTTGGCATCAAGGACCACTGAGACACATTCACCATCTAATGTGCATGATTAATCCACTAATAAAATTGTAATTACAACTTACAACTCAAAGAAATACAATCAAATAATTTGCTGAAAATTAAATTCCTATACTATGGTTCCCAAGTGTTTGTTAAAACTTCTCACAAGTGTTTCACTCAAACTTTTGTCACATTTGTCACTCTATTTCCAACAACATGTTTCGCAACATGTTTCGCCCTCTTTTGTGGACTCTTCTCCAAATTTAATCTCAAATCAACTCTTGATGCATTGGTTACCAACTCAATCCAAGTTTCCTCATCAATGTTCTAGTTCACCAAGAGGCCACCAAATATAAAGCAATAAAGCACAATTTGAAAGGGCTCAACTCAAATGGATTTATTTAATGACAAACTCAGAATTGAAATGAAATGACAAGCAAGAAATTAAGGCACGAAATGGAGGTACAACACAAAAAAGAATTAACTAAGAATGGCTCATCATTAGATTTAAAAACAGAAAACAAAACTAGAATTATTTAGTTCTGGCAGTGGCATATGTTTGATTTATTGCAACGAAAATACAGCTTGTTTGCTCACGAAATTTTTATCTACGATTTTCAACACCGTAAAGAAGTTCCACACAAAATTGTAGATCAAACGGAAAACTGAAACGTTCCAAATAAATTCAGAACAGAAGCGTTTTTATGTAACTGAAACTATTCAGCTTCTGTGCGCTATGCTTCAGGCAGCGCCGAGTGAAAACTCTATTTCAATCACACCACATCGAATTAGGTCAGCAAATTTTAACCACACACTCTCAACATGTTAAGCTAATGCCACACAAAATTTTAGTACAATAAGGTCACTGAATTAAATGCAGTAAATCAATTACGGAGGCCAAAATTCACTTCCATCAGAAATTTTCCAGTAACTAGCATTCAGCTTTTCAACATTTATAATTTTTTTTCTACTTTGAATCTTAATGTGCCTTTTTAACAGAATTTCATATACATATTAATACGGTCATACACAAATTTTCACATCAAAATATGCAGTAATTTGTCTCCAATAAAATTTCCAAGATCCAGTAATCTTTTTGTCAAACATTCTGTGCAATGAAGGGAACCTAAGGAATTCAAACAATTACAACAAAACAAGAAGACATATAGACTCTTAAAAACTCACTAATGATCTAATAGCAAGTATTGAACTCTAAGAATGAAAATGAAAAAGCACACAAAGGCACACTTATCTTCGACTTTTTATCAAACACTTAATGTTCAACAGTTTTCTTTCACACAATTGATCAAACACCTAAACTACAAGCACAAACCTATGGAATTGATGACATTATGGAAATGCACATGACTTTAACAACATGTATATGGATTATAAAAAAAAATCTAATCAACAAAACAATACAATGAACTGAACAAAAATTGAATCAAGACCCAAAAACCGTAAAAGCTTGTGGCTCACTCATTAGAACACCTAAACACAAGATTTTTTTATGGTTCAAGTAGATTGAAGGTGTTTGAATTGCTTAAACACAAACAACCACAAATAATTGGTACAATACAGCAAGAGATGTAAAAAATAGTAAAGAATCAACACGAAAATGCAGAGAAATCGTGAAGCATTCAAGAACTTATCTCTTGAAGACCAAAGCTCTAGATACCAAATGATAGAGGAGCCTTCATGATGCTTTGCTTCTTTGATCTCCACTTGAAGATGTAGAATGATTTAGAAGTTTTGCACCGAATGAATGTAGGTAAGAATACTCCTTGAACAAGCGGAAGCAATTGTATGATGATAAATTTCCGTGAAGAAGTGGAATAGGCAACGGAGAAGAAGAAGAACTTGCGGTGGAATTCCAATGGTTGGAAGATGAAACGTGTGAGGAAGATGAACCACACGTGATATGAAGAGAAGTAGTGTTTGAGGCGGAAGTCCAATGGACCAGTGAAATAGATGATGAAGGATTTCTTGGTAGAGATTGGGCCAACTACCAAGAGGTTCTTTAAGGTTTATTTAGAGAAGAAAACTCAAAGGAGAGCTTGAACAATATGCTAAAATTTAACAGCATTTCATCACTTCAATCAAGCTTATTTTTATATGTAGTGAGCACTTCTATTTAAGGCCAAAGTGTCTCAAAAACTCTCAAATGAGAACATAACAAGTGGCGACCTGTGAATGGATAGGATCCTCTCTTGGGAGAGTGCCATGTGGCAATCCTCTCAAAGAAACGCTCTTTACAAGCTAAAGTTCCTAGAGTTCATATTTTACAACAAATTTATCAAAACTAATTTTTATAAATTTTACAATTTATCATAAAGGCTTAAAGTTGTTAGCATTTTGATGTGCACTTGTGCTTCTGACTCCTCTTGATTTTCTATGTATCTCGTCATAGATCTTGTAATTGGGCCTTGGTTGGGCCTTCTTCCATCATCAGGGACGCATCATTCGGTGATCGCTTTAGGGACGCATCATTCGGTGGCCGCTTGGCGTCCCGTTTAGGAACGCATCATTGGGTGACCCGTTTAGGGATGCGCCATTCGGTGATCTGTTTTAGTAACACACCTTTCAGCCATATTTCGTAGGCGAAAATTTCATCAAACTTAAATATTAAAGTGCATAAATATATTGTAACCTTCTCTCTTTGATGTTTCCTCTCGACTTGCAATTTCTTAATTTGCTTCTCGATTTCTTCGTTGCTACGCTGCAATTCCTGTATGGTATTGATGATTTGCTATAGGGTTGGGGTGTCACCATCAGCATCATCAAGCGTTGGTTGGCTGTGGTTTCTCGGTTTTACTCTCAGGGTAGTGTTTATGGTTAGTGCTTCACAAAAATATTGTGGGAGTAAGAATAGTTTATTTGCCTCACGTGGGCACCAATTTATTCTAGCCATTGAGACTTTTGATCACTCTTGACAAACCCAAAAGGAAGTCTTCTCATTTACTGAGAACCATCTTGCTTTATAAAGTTATTATTTTTCTAAACAACTTTATTCAAGTACTAAATATTAACTAATTATAACTTAACATATGAGTAACCCAACTGAATATTCAAATGTTAGTTATTTAATTTAAACTCTATGTTATTGTTCATAATATAAATCTGGAGTTGGTTTTAATAATCTTACTAAACAAACCCGCAGACAGGTCAAGATCAAACAAGAGATTGAAAATAAAGTAATAAGATATATTATAGCTGCCAATAAAAGGGAGAAAAGAAGTGCTCTGCCAACCTAAAGATTGGATTTAGTTGCATATAAGGAAAGATAGATTTCCTAACTAAAGGAAATCCGAGCTTAAGGAAAAATGAGATGTACCTTTTAAAATTCTTAAAAGAATAGATGATAATTCTTAATGGTCACATCTTGTTGGTGATAATAATATACGTTATAACTTTAATATTTGTGATTTATCTCCTTGTAATATAAGTTTTTGTTAGAAATTTTCATTATGATAACAAATATATCAATCTTTCGTCTAGTAAATAATAAATATATTGTTTTATCTCAAGAAAGTTGTGTAATATATAACAATATTTACAGTTATAACAAAATTTACACTAAATAATAATTTCTTAATTTAAGTATTTGTGTAAGAAAATAAATTATGTAAAAACAAATTAAATATTTTTATAAATTTTTATAAAATCTCGAATGATAGAAAAAAGTTAAAGATCGATTATTTGAATATTATTAAACTTAAACTTTATCATACCTTATGTATAAAAAAAATATTTGTTTTCTAACTAATAACAATGTTATGTTATAATAATACTCAAACCTTAATTCTGACCTAAGTTTTCCTTTTAACTAAATACATAAATTAATTTTATTTATAAAAATTTACTAATAGTTTTTTTCTACTTTTTTCTTTTCTGTAAGTAATTTATAGATAACTTAATTTCAACAAAGGCACACAACTATTTTTTTTAATCCATACATTTAAAAGAGAGCATTTTTAATCCTCAACTAGGGCACAAAATTCATCACTTCATAGATTTTAAAGACCAAAAACAATAACAAGACTAAATAGAAGGCTAAACTTATATTTAAAAACTATATATTTTAACCTTCTTTGTTTGTTCCATTTAGTAAAATAATAACTTGAGTTTTAGTTAAACACACTTTTTCTTCTTTTGAAAGCCACATTTCACATCTTAAAACTCCGTTTGAACAATCCAAAACAGAAGTTCTAATAGTAAACACCTAATTTTCTTCTGGAAAGCATATTCTGCCAGCTAGTATTACGCATCGGAGGTATGAAGCAATTCTACTAAAAACCAAACCTTTCATGGATGTGTGGAACCAAACAAGGAGTTAAAAGAAGGAATTATTATATTATACAAGTACAAGTTAGGCACACAGGGCCTCCAGAAAAAAAAAATTACAAAAAAAAAAAAATAACAACAATGATGTCCTCCGCGGGGTGGGGTATAGTAAGCACTAATTCTACATGAAACAAATTTGAATAGTGATACACTCGGGGGAATAGTACCCCTCTGTTTACAAATTCTTCACCCCCCTTTTGGACTGCCAATATCTCTCTGTCAACAAATTTCATCTAATTTTCCTGTGATTACATAACTGATCTATGATTGAAGACTTGTCTTCTAAAATTGAATCGTATCACTAGTCAAGCCTTCAAAAATCCTCTCTATCTCTAGCAGCAAATCAATGATCTATGAAATTATATACAGACTTTGCACCCCAGAAACAGAAAAAGAAAAATCATGATAATTCCAAGCAATTCTTCGTAAGGGTGTCTACAGCACAAGGTTTCAGTTGAAAACAAGATAGATGCAAAAACCATCCTTTTTAAGATTTGGTGTTTAACAAGTAATTAAGCGGTTCCTCCCACGACCTTTTCGAGAGTACGCAATGTTAGCTACTAATGTGTTACCTGCTGAAAACAAGGCACTTGGTCCCATGAGCTTCAAGCCAAGGCTTTTGACCAAAAATGATAGCCTGCTTGCATCCCCTCCCTCAACTAGTTGTAGCTGCTGCGCTTGTTCACGGGATAGTACAGTGTACAGCTGTAATGGCCACTTAGTTGAATTCTGGTAGCTATTTAACAGCTCCTCATAACTTTCTTCGGTGTCACCAAAAGTGACTTGAAGAAGCCCCATTGAGGGCAGGCTTTCTGATGAAGAATAAAAAATGAAAGCAAATTTCCCACATTCAAAATCAGGCTTCTTAAATAATTCAACCAGTATATCATGGTTTGGTCCAATATTCTTAGGCGTATATTTTTTAGTATTGTTTTGCAGACGTGAAAATCTGTATATGAGTGAAGCTTCCCTTAAGCCACTCAAGAAAGCACCATGCATAGTTGCAGGATACTGCCTGCTTGTAGCTTCACCAGCGAAGAACAGTCTGTTTCCCACGCTTTCGGCTAGTATATCATAATCATCACCGGATGAATGCACGCTAACATGAGAGTAGGAACCATAAGAAAGGGGATCGCTTCCCCATCTCGTACAAATCGACTGAATTGGATCAGGCACAATAATGCCTTTAGGATGAAATATCCCTGCAGAACAAGTAAAATTTCAAACAAGGCAGATGAGGTAGCAATTGGGAATATCCATAGTATTCCACCGATGAGAAAAATACATGACAAGCATGAGAAGGAGAATAGATATAAAGACTACCTCATTTCAAGAACAAGGACTTCAATATTAACTAGGTAGCATCTGACACGAATACAACATAAAGAAACAAAATGGAATGGAATGGGACATTATTGTTCCATTTAATGTGTTTAGTACCTACAAAACCAAGCATAACCCTATATATACACCATAACAAAACACACTATTTTAGCTATATATTTCTATTACGTTAACAAATTGGTTGAGCTCAACAGACTGGTCCAATGAGCCTAGTATAAAACATTGACTAGACTAATAAAATTTAGATCAATCATTTTGGCCCAAAGCATAGTTGGACTCTCCAGTTCGAGTAAGATTTGTTTACACTCATGATAACATCAATTAACAAGATCATACATTGTCAAATCCGAGGTTTCAAAGAAAGTTTTACATTTGATTCGTTAAGGCTTTACAAGATTTATTCTTTTTTTGTTATAAAATTCACTCTCCCCTCCGATCCAGGATTTTACTCAATGATTGATATCAAGAACTAGAAACTTGAAAGTTATTTCAAGATTTCCTGGAAATGGTTGGAAACTAACAACCCTTCAATTGCAGTGGCTCAATTAAACAAACTCCAAACTTCTATGGAGAAAATTACACCAGTTGGAAAATAAAGATGAAATGTTTCGATGAATCCATTGATGTTACAGTATGGAACACTATTCAAGATGGTCCGTTCATATTCCTAAATTTGGTCATATAGGAGTCTTAATTGAAAAACCGAGAAATGAATGGAAAAATGATGAGAAGAAAAAGAAAATACAACATGGTTTAAAGGACAAGAATATTAGCGCATGTTCACTAACCTTGGATGAATTTTTTAAAATGTTAAAGATGCGAAACAACCAATGAAATATAATATTATCTTCAAGTTATTTGTGGGAACAAGAGATGTGAGGAAAGCTAGGAAGCATACTCTCATTCAAGCCATAAGAGGAATGGAGAATTAATCTCAAATTGCTAAAAGGGGTTCACTCATATAGTGAACCATCGAATGGGACTGCAAACAGTTTGAAAAAGAAGAATAGAATGTTAAAGTGTAGAAGTGCCTCAACAAAACTTGGCATCCAAAAGTGACACATTGCAAAATCCATGGATTTGACAGCCATAACAGTAGCTACACTATTTGGTAAGTCGGGAGAGCATTAGCTAGAACTCAACAGGCTGATAAAAGACGGAGAATCTGAAAACAACAAGGTCTAGCACTAAAAGCATCTTCTACAAGGGTTCAAGATTTTGATTTGATGAACTTGACAAGAGAATTGATACTTATTTTGTTGGCAAATAACACAAGCAGCTATGAACTTTGTGATGGTTTTCTTCATGCCAATCCAATGCAAAGATTGAGCTATCCTCCTATATGTGCGAAAAATCCCTGAATGTCCTCCTATACGAGTCATATGATATTCCCGAAGCAACTAAGGAATCCAACTAGAAGATGTTGATAAAACCATTTGTCCCTTGTAATGAAGCCTCTGGAACCGGTAAAGGCTGTAGAAGCCCTTGGGGTGTACTGGCCAAGTAATTGTTTTGTTGACATACCACACAAGTTTTCACGAATTCCGTAATATCCTTCTTCATGCCAATCCAATACAAGGATTGAGGATACAACTAAATTAAAACATACGAGGTTCTGCATCGCTTGATGAGATGTACACAACTACGTGTTTGTTGGAGAAGATGTCAATGGCCAACGGGGAGCTAGGGCCAAAGTAGGGTTGACCCGCTCTAACACTAACTTGAGAGTGAAAATAGAAAAATGCTTAAGAGATAGATCATCTCTTAACCAATTCATACAATTATAGGGATCCTTACTCAAAAAAAAAAATAAAAAAAAATAAAAAATATGAGCAACCTACACATAGGTGACAAATAAATAGATAGGTTAACCTATTCTAACTAGTTAACTGTTCAAATAAGTTAAACAATTCTGACAAGAAGAAAGAGAGAGAAGGGGACGAACAAGTGGGTTATAATAGCATACTAGATAGTGAGTGGGAAAATAGAACAACAATTGAGAAGCAACAAGAAGGGGAAAATATATTAACAAAGGGGTTTCTCACAAACTACTATGTCCTGGCCAGAAAGCAAAGGTGTTTGGTGGAAAATGTAGGTGAGGACATATAGAGGAGATAGAGGATTCTGCAAAAGGCAATCTATTCAAGATTCAGAAAAGACAAAAAGACTATCTAAGTTATTCCTCCAAAGAAAACCCTGCTACATTCAAACCCCCTAAAATACAGTTATACAATGTTAAAACTTATAATTCAAAAGCATTTTCATGTTGATTGCTTTGTTTAGACCAATTTGTGCACATGCAGCAATCTTGTCTACGTTAGTGGCCAACGACCATGACACCATAACCCTACACTTTAATCTTCAAATACCAACATCATGCCACTATAGCATGCTATTTTCAATCAAACTAAGATCCCATGAATACAAAAGTATAATTTACCATAAAGTATGAGAATAAAATTAAATAATACATGTTAAGCCTATTACCTGTTAAGCAAGAATTTAGATATTTATTTTGTAGTATTATTAAATCTCAATCTATTTATTTTGGTGATACTATATAAAGATAAAAAAGATATTTAAATGAAAGCCTAAATGGAAAGGTTTAATTGCAAATGAACACAACCCAAAAGAACACCATTTCACGAGTTTCCAAAACAAAATAAATAAATAAGTAACATCTTCAATGGTGTTATCATGCATGAGGATCTGCAAGTAAGTTGCAATAATAAAAAACTCAAAGGTTGACAGGGACAAATAGGTGAAGTCATCAAGGGTGTCATAGAGGTTGTGGCAGCCAAACATCCAAACAAAGAGAAAGCTTCATGGTACTGAGTGAAAAGAACATCTAGATATGAAAGCTTCGAATTTTGATGGTGTTACACGAAATTTGTGGCAAACAAAATCCACAAGGAATGGGTTTTTCTCAATTCCAGATGGCACAAGTCTTGCTAATGGCCAATAGCATGGAAGGCAAACAGCAAGTTGCGATAGCATTGAAGGCAAACAGCAAGTTGCGATAGCATTGAAGGCAAACAGCAAGTTGCGATATGACATATATCAATTATATATATGTATAAAAAATGGCATACAGATAAAAATAAAATGCATTACAAATTGACATATTAACTCAAAAAGTTTAATTTGTCAAATACTTGCCAGATATGACAGGCAAATGAAGAATGCAAATTGCAACTAGTGGTCCTATTCAATATCCTAGCAGTTTGATAATACAACTGTTATTAAGGCTATTTAACAACACTGTTTTTATAATTAAAAAAATATTTAATGAAGCTATTCTATCCTATTTTATATAGTTCCACCATTTTAATAGAACCCCGTAATATCACTCCTTTAAGCCCATGATCAGTTTTACTAAATTTTTAAGACAGAAAATATATGTCAAGTTTCATCCTGTTCAAATATGCCTACAAAACACTACCCTAATTGGATAAATAAATACAAGCATTCAAAAACACTGCAAAACACAAGCATTCAATTTTTCATTAACATTTATAAAATAAATCTGATACCTTTTAAAACTGTCAAAACGCGATGGAGCAAACTGGAAGGATTTGTGGATTCAAAAACTTGTGCGGCTTCACCAGCCACCAGCGCAACAAGTGCTGGGCCTCCGGAAACTGTGTGGTAACAGTAAAATAGGAAAAACTCCCCACGTTGATGACTATGTTCATTGAGACATCCAAATGTGTCTTGATCTTCTCCCCAAAATACATAAGGAAAAACCATAGCAACTTTGTTCAGCAGCCCAAACCCCATCCTCTCAATTGCTGCCAGTTTCCTTGCAGGTAATTCAGGTTCAAAACTGATGGCCTTCTTTTTCAGAACTCCAAGAGGCACAGTGCATAGGGCAATATCTGCTTGAAACACTTGGTCCCCAGCAATGACCTCAACACCCTCGTTTCCATATTTGATAGTATTGACCGTCTTTTCATAAAAAATAGGAATCCCTTCACATAGAGCTTTTATCAACCTCGTATTCCCTCCAGCAAGAAAGCAGTGATCACCACTCATCTCATAAGGATCATCCTGATCCCAATAGGCAGCTGAAAGATTTGAAAGGCACCCAGCATTTGCATATTCCAAATTCGCAAGATGCCAATCAAGCAACTGCCTCTCATCAGTACTTCTGGTCACGCTATACAACTGCCTAAGCGTCTCCAATACTGAACCAAGTGAGGTATCACTTGCAAACCCTCCCATAATTTGCCTCAGCTCCATAACCTTGTCAAGCAACCTATTAAATACAAATTCAACACTTGCATCCATTTCTGTATCAACCGGTGCCCCATTTGGCTTATACAAAGGGCAATTATCTCTGACTTTATGAAGAGGTATAGAAAGTTGTCTCGCCAGAACCCCCAAAGGGTTAGCATGAATGCCAGTGATAATACTCCCACCAAGATCAATGGCAGCAAATTTTCCCTCACGCCCTACCTTCTGAGTATAAACTCGCCCGCCAGGCCGACTTCTGCCTTCCAAAACCACAACCTTGTAACCGAAGGACAACAGCTGCCTGGCTGCTGCCAACCCAGCCAGGCCAGCTCCAATAACAACAGCAGTCCCCTCATTTGCCTCAGGCAATTGAGAAGTAAATGCCGGTGAAACCCCAAAATTTATGTAGCCATTATACAAAAGGAAGTCGTAAGCAGAATTAATCAAATGCTCATACTCATTGCTCACAGTTTCTCTAATCATCCCTTTACTCAACCACAACCTCACATTCCCCCTCCTCCACAGAGCCAATATATGATTCCTTATGACTATGTAATCATTCTGCTCCTTCCCACCCAACTGCCTCACAACCCCAGCCCTAGCCTCCTCCTCAAGCAAAGCATCAATAGGGAAACCAAGCGACATCGCAATCATAGCCTCAGTCTCAGTCTCCTTCTCCAAATCCTCTTTGGTCCTACTCCTCTTCTTCAACCCACTCCCCAATTGCTTCTCAAACAACTCATCCATCAGATCCTCATCATAGTTCCTCAAATTCACTTTCCTCCTCAGCGAACGCTTCGAAACCGATCCATTCGAAGACGGGGTTTCCATTATTATAACAGGAGTTCACAAAAAACACCAGAAATCCGAACCCAATAACCTGCCTAGTAGCCTACCCTTCTATTCAACTGTTTTCACAACTTCATGGAACAGCAAGCTACGCTAGATTTGAGCAAAAGGGTATGCACAATTCACCAATACCAACTAACGTTAAACAAACCCAATTATTTCACTCTTCTTTCTGGAAGAACCTTCATACCAGTTTTACATCATTCTTCTGCGCAGCAAAAAGGAAAAGCTTTACATCACTGTGTAAGTGTTTGAAACCACTGAGAAACATGAAACCAAGAATGCAAAAGGGAAAATAAATATATATATAAAATGGCCATACAGTGATTGGGCGTGGAAGCTCTTCCATGGAGTCACGACCTGCAACAGTGAAAGAAGGGGACTATTGTAATGCGAGCAAATAAATGATACAATTGCTTGTTAATATAATGGATAGAATATATATTATTTTTGTATAGGGCCTATTGGGCTATTGTAACACAGAAGGCGAGAGGACATTACTTTTTGTATCCTATGTTTTCTTCCTGCACCTCTATGAAATTGTTGGAAAGGTCTAAAATATTCATGTCTTTTAAGATTATATCATTTATAATGTATTTATAAATTATGCAATCTAGAATATATATGAAGCATTTATGAATTATGAATATATTTTTGAGCTATAGATTATAATTTACAAAATTCATAATGAATTTTTAAATTAGACAATCTATCATATTTTCAATCCACGAATAATTTATAATTTCTTCACACCTATGGATAAAGGTGTTGAAGTGGATAAACTCAAGCGGCACATGTTGATTCATTGGGATTGAGTAGAGTCACTTAAATTCGACTTACTTTTAGGTGAACCAAAACTTTTATAACCTCACTTGTTCTCCTTTAATATATTTATTTCAGTACAATTAAAATAGATTAACTTTAACTCAACTTAATATGACAATACTATCAATTTTATTACCTATTTTATTAAATAATAATCACAATTATGAAATAATATTATAATAATAGTAAGTAAAAATTAACATATTAACTTATATAATTAAATAAATAAATTAATTAAAAGTTTAAACTATTCAAATATTATTAAATAATATTTTAATATTAAAAAAATAAACAAGTATTAACCAATATAATTAAAAGTAGTAAATAATTATAATAAAATGAATTAACCTACTTCTAATTTGACTCAAACTCCTATAAGTTATAAATGAAATGAGTTAGGTTGAATTTAATCCATATTTAAAATATATATTATTTTAACCTAACCCAATTCAAACTCACAATAAAATAAAATAAAAAAGTTAATTTACAAGTTCAAGTTCATTTTTAACGTATGGAGGTAGTCAAAGAAATACCCATGGAAAAATCAACACAATGGCCCACCTACTTTTTCAAACTGAATTCAACATAATTTCAAATTATGAATACTTATTAGCATAAATAGAAGTTGAATCATAAATTCAAATGCGTTTCTACCGGCGTCCCATGAAAATTTAAAATTTGCATAAACATTTTAAATGTTTATTTTTTATAATAATTTTCTGCTATATGAATTATTTAAGTAAATGTATTTTGATGGATTATGCAGGGTAGTTATTTTCATACAATTAAAATTATTATAAATACGAGTTTTAAAATATCCATGATAAATAAATATATTTAAATAGTATAAAGTTAGTTTTAATTATAATAGTTTTAAAATTTATTAAAATTTAATTTAAAAGAACGCAAATTAAAAGGAATATATGATTGAAATAATTGACAGAATTTTTTTTAACTAATTACAAGATTATCAAGGGAAACCAACTTGTAAAATTAAAAAATATTTAAAGTATTTAACTGAAGAAATTTCTAACTTTCAACGCCTTTCGGTTAGAAAAAAAATGGTAGGATTAAAAAATTGCAAATTAAATGAAGTGATAATTGTGATGCAGTGGACATTAAAAAATATTTAAAGTAGTTAATTGAAGAAATTTGTAAAATTTTAACACATTTCGGTGTGAAAAAAACGGTAGGATTAAATAGTTACAAATTCGTATTATTAAATGAAGTAATAATTGTGATGCAATGAACAATTAATTCTTTTTTTTATGGGTAGTACAGTTGATTTAAGTGGCTGAAGGCATTTATTGTCAAATTTAATATTTTAGTTGATTGTGATTTAATTTAAATTTTGCCGATCCATTAAGCGATTTATAGTTCATATTATTTATATGGATCATGGTTCTTACCAATTTGATCGAAGAGAATCTTTAGTTAAAACTGGAAAAAAGGAAAAAAAAAAAGTAATTCCTCTTTCAGTTTTACGGTTAAATGAAAATTATAATTAATATAAATGACATTCAGATTTGTAATATAATAAATTTAAAATTAAATAAAACATTTACAAAATTATATATTATTTTCTTTTCACTCGACCACTGTTTCTTCCATAACTGGAAAGATTTTCGATAGCCCGTGTTTAATAATCTTAGAACATAAGGAAAATTGTTTAAAGAGATTTAATAAATTTTAAAATATAAATTATTATATTATTTATATTTTTAAAATAAGAAAATTAAATAATCTTACCAATTCACACCTCTACCTTTTGTATATTTGGACATTTATTTACCAACATTTAAAGTTTTACTAATTTATCTAAATCATATTCTTTTTCAACATTTTACTCATCTATTTAAGTTATATGTTTTAACATCTATACCATTTTTATAAAGGAAATATATAATTTTCTTTAATTTTATTTTTTAATTAAAATTTTTCTTTTAATAAATAAAAATAATTTATTTAATATTTAATAGAATATTTAATTAAACAACTGCTCTTTATTCTGAAAATAATTAAATAATTTATTTAGAAATAACTACCACATAATATTTTTAAGACCATTCTAACCAAATTTTATATTTTTATATTATATTATTTTAATATTGTAATCACTGTTATAAAATTATATATTTTTAAATTATATTATTTTAATATAATAAAAAGTAAATACACGTTTTAAAGTGGTTTTCACTAATTTCTAATAACAAACGTTACTACTTTTGTGATAAAAATATATAACTATTGTCTTATATATAACTATTGTCTTATAGACAAGAGTTACATTCAATTGTTCAACTAAACAGTTAAAATCCAAATCAAATTAATTTTTTTTACAAATACAAAATAAATAAAAAAAGAAAAACACTACTCTTAAATCCTAAAATATGTTCTTTTACTCCTATAACACCTTGTTACATAACCGTAACTAGAAACCTATCTAGTCAAGGTTAAACACCACAAATCAAAAAGTATACAACACAACAATATCACTTAAATTACAATAAGATCAAATTGGATCATAAAAACTTAAGTTAAATCCTTTTAGTTGAAAACATTGATTTAAAGAAAACTTAATGAATGTTCCAAGAAAACAATTTTAGACTCTCTGAGAATAACTTTATCAGATGTGAAGGTATTTTAAAATCTCAAACTTAAAAAATGTGTCTATTAATGTGTCTATTAATATTTGAAAATAAGAGTTATATAAATATTATTTTGTCAATTTTAATGGATTAAAATTGCGTTTCAATATGTTGATTGTTGAAAATTATATAAGTTGAAGTTCAAGAGAGAGGTAAATTGAACTATTAATTCTTTTTAAAAAAAAATTGGTAGGAATAAGAATTTTTATTAATTAATGCACAAGTATCACAGTACACACAAAATAGTCAATTAAAATCACAAATACCTCGCTGAAAAATCAGTTTTTACATGCGTCCAGAAAAACAATTGATTAAAATTTCCTGGTAGTAAGTAACCAGAAAAAATAACAGATTGAAATTCAATACAGTCGATTGCAATTTAATCAACAGTACTTGAACAAAACTCAGCTACACTGGCGAGAAAAGCAATCGAGTAAAAACAAAATTCAATCGATTGAATTATTCTAGTTACATTTTCCCAAAAAATTATTAGTGATATTAGTTGAAGAATTCTTCCAAAAACAGTTCGTGATCAAGAAAGATTCAAAAAGATCTTTATAAATTTTCAATCCAGAAAATCAACAAATTGAATTTTAAAAAGTAGGTTGAAATTTACTAGAACATAACCAAAATAGTTTTAAAACAGTGAAGAGAATAATAATGGGTTAATTTGTTGTACCAGTTGATTGAAATTCAGATGTGAGAGTTAAAACAGATTCAATTATGATTAAGTCAATTACACAGGGGTTTGTCAATGAAGGCGAGAGGTAAAAATCAATTTTTTATAGGTTAACTAGAAAATCAATTGGTTGAATTCATGTTCAATTGATTGTTTTTATTACTAGAGACAAATCCTTAAGTACTGTCTAGAAAACTAATCGATTAATTTTACATTCAATTGATTGTTTATATCAGAAAACCAGTTTGCAGTGCAGATTCAATGCGCAATTAATGAGAGGCATAAAAGCAGTAAATGCACACAAGATTTTTATATTGGTTCACTCTTTTTCAAGAGCTACATCCAGTTTCTTTGCAATTCTACCAAAGGTTCCACTAATCACACAAGATTACAAACAAAACCAAGTTCAAGAACCAATCTTGAACCCTACAGAATTGTCCAAGAACCTCTATGTAGAACACTACTACACAGTTTTCAGAACACTATTACAGATACAATATGGAAACACTAACCAAATGAGAAACTAACCTCAAACACAGTTAGAAACTCTATCTAATTGTATTACAACAACACAAACATATCAAAACAAATTAAAATGCAAAAACAACACTAATACAACACCTAAAATTAACCAAGACAGAAAAGAATGACTTCCCTAAAGTCTATTTTGGCTACAGGATGATGACCCAATCAATCAAAAGAAAGCAAGATCAACTTCAAGATTGAGACTCAAAGTGAATCTTTGATAAACCTCTCAAAACTCAAAATTCTTGCTATTCCAAGCTCTCACAAGCAAAAATATCAAGTTTTCTCTCACACTTTGAAAAATGCAAAAAATCGTTTTCACAATCTGCAGAACCAGTTTGTTTATAACAAATTTTGTGCCCAAGTGAAATCAATCGATTGATTTTACTAGAGTGCAAATCAATCGATTGATTTTGTGAAACAATCGATTGTTTTCACAAATCAATCGATTGATTTTGTGAAACAATCGGTTGTTTTCACTCTATAGTAGAAAATTTCACTAACACTCATTTGAAAACCAATTACCTTGACTCTTTTGGAGCTCATGTATGCAATTTTCATGATGAAAGCAAACAATTGTACACCACTACCCAAGACTCTAAATACTAACCCAACCTAAGCTTGATAAGGATTGCTTCATCAAATCTTCAATCATGGAGTGTTGCCAACATTGATTTCACTATTAGTGAAAATAATGGATTAAATCATTTTTTCAATCTGTTAAAATACATGAGAAAAGAAGAAATTTTAATCCATTAAAAAGCTATATTAATATATCAAAACACACTACCAAAACTACTTATGGTTTTAAGTAATAATAATTGATTAAATCGACAATGCAATCAATTAAAATATCAATTGTGTTTTTTTAAGACTCTAGATAAGAACATTTTAATGGATTAAATTATCTTTTAAACAATTAAAATTGTCCTTTAACTAAAATAAGTTCTAACCATTATTTAAATAACCTTTCTTAAGCACTTATAAAGATCAAACTAATCACAAAGATGAAAGTTGTTAGTACTCTCACAATACTAAAGGATTTGATAAAGCCAAGCAAGCCAAAGCAAGCAAGAAGATGGAAGTGTGTCTTAGGCTTTGTCTTAGTGTGAGTGAGTGTGATTGGTTGTGAAAGAAAACCTATGCACATTTGAGGAGAAATACACTAACACATGGTAAAAAATGATTAAACAAAACCATAAAGTATAAGATAAAACTTTGGTTAAAAACTATTTTGGAAAATAAGGTACTGGATGAACATAAGATGATTTTAGGTTTAGCATAATCAATTTATTTGTGGCTGGACAGAACTATATTAACTGTTTTCTAAAATCTGGTTTGGGTTCTTCTCTTATAAATACAATGGATTTTTCCAAGTGCGAAATATACATATACGAAACAAGAATACAATCTTTTGAGCATCACTTGTGAGAACTACTGTGAGAGAATCGTTTTGAGAAAATCTAGAGTTTTTCTTAATCATTTTTAGAGGGGGCTTTTTACTTAAGAATCAATCTTGACCACAGTAGCGTGCTACTGAATTTCTTCAAGACTGTGTACAGGCCTTTCTTTCTGCGCCAATCAGGGAGTTATTCTCAACCTTTCTCAAACCTGTTTGATTCAAGATTTGTGTTGTGTTCATTGTAATTTTGTAAAATTCTTGAACAATTGTATTGGTTTTGGGCTATAGGGGTTAGCCTTGTGTTTCTGTTGAATTGATTGGGAGTTACGGAGAGCAGTTGATCAATTTAGCATGTTTCTTGATTTTTACAGGGAGTAGGAATTGGTTGATTGATTTAGTGAAACTTTCTTTGTGTGTGGTGTAAAGAAGACTGGATGTAGGCCTTGAGGAAGGGTGAACCAATATAAAATTGATTGTGTCTCTTCTTCTTAACCCTTCTCTCACAATCTTGATATGTTCTTGTGCTGCCTACTACAATTAATTGGAAATTGATTTGGTTCTGGTTAATTTGCTGAAAAATTTTATAATCTGCAAATTTCATATATGTTTTTAATTCTAAATAAATCTTCTAGAAGTTGTTTTGTACTGTTTGATATCTGTGTTTCTGCATACTTGAAGTTTTATTATTGCAGTGTGGTTCTTGATATTCTTACTACAAGATTGCATTTTGTTCACTGTGTGCATCATCGAACTTTGCTTTGAAGACATGTAATTGATTCTTGTGTATTAGTGTATATGTGATTAATTCATTTACTAAATGTTTCTAGTCCAATCTGTTTTGCAAAGGTTCTTTAATTGAAATTATCTTTAATCAAATCTGATTTAACATCAATTTCCAGCATAATATGATAATTTGGATTTGTTGCTGGATTGTAGCATTCTATTATAATACCTTGATTGAATTTCTATCATAGTTAATTATGTGTTTCATATTGTTTTGGTGATAATTGCATATATCTTGTTTCTGCTGTGTTAGAAATCTTGATTGTGTTAAATTGTGATTGTAATTCATTTTGTTTGTCTTTTACTCAACATCTAATATAAATCAATTCATTCGAGGTTGAAGCCAATTTATTTTCTACTATACCTTATATTCTTAATCATTGAGATGCATTAAAGATTTTCTAATTGCGAAAACTGCTTTCTCAGAGTTAAATTGCAAAAATCTTTTAAAGTTCAATTCACCCCCCTCTTGAACTCAGCCAAATACGTTTTCAAAAGAAATACAAATCAAAAAGGCACAACACACTCTATATAAAATTAAGTCTTCAATCTTCAAGACTTCTTTAAGAGTGGATTCATCAAATATTGCAACACCAAAATTAATAGTGGAAAGAAATAACATAAATAATATAAGTCTTTTATCAAAACAATTAATTGTGGGAGTTTTGAATGAACAACACAAAATCAATTAATTGAAATGCAAAAAAAAAAATTGATTAAAAGACTTGTAGCACAGCACAAAACAATTTCAATCAATTGAAACTTGTTGCAACCGGGGTCACGATGGGGACGGCGAACAAAAATAATTTATTTTAATTTTCAAAACAAAGGAGTCGCCACCATAGTTTATTAGGAAAAACTATGGAAAACCAAAAACAAGATAAGGCAAGTTTGCGAAAATGGATTTCGAGTCCGGGA